>Ga0256839_1000110_pt1 | contig 107531 bp, 95 predicted proteins | sample 354166metaG_FD_185968 | JGI IMG/M metagenome (GOLD analysis project Ga0256839, IMG submission 185968) | Hydrothermal vent microbial communities from Mid Atlantic Ridge, Atlantic Ocean - 354-166 | ecosystem: Environmental > Aquatic > Marine > Hydrothermal vents | place: Atlantic Ocean: Mid...
TGCCGATAGCGATAATGGCATTGATGGCGCTTGGCCCGAACACCGCCGTTATCAGAATGGCAATCAAAAGCGCGGGGAAGGCAAACACCAGATCATTGGTGCGCATGATGATTTCATCCAGCATCGAGCCCCGTTTTGCCGCCGCCGCCAGCCCCAGCGGCACCCCCAGCACAATACCGATGCCCACCGCCACAAAAGCAACCGCAATCGAGGTGCGCGCGCCCACCATCACCATGGAGAGCACATCACGCCCGAAATGGTCGGTGCCCAGCAGGAATTGGGGCGCCGAAGTGCATTGCCAGGAGGAGAACCAGTCAGTGCCCCAGCCGGGGAAATTCAGCCCGGCAATCCATTCCTGCACCGGCGGACATTTCAGCCGGTTGGGAATATCAACCCCGTCCACTGCAAACGGCGTCCAGATGAATGAGAACAGAGCCCCGGCGGTGAATATCAGCGTCAGCACCAGACCAATCATGAAGCTGGGCGATTTGAGCGCCACCCGGAACAGGCTTTTTTCTTTTGGCACACCGGCCACAATATCGCTCATCTCCGCCCGCTCCTCAGGCGCGGGTCGGCAATGGCATAGGCGATATCCACAAGAAAGGTGACAACAATCACCGCAAACACCAGCAGCATGACCACTGACTTGACCACAATCAGGTCACGCTGGGTGATGCCCTGAAACACCAGCCGCCCCAGACCGGGCAGAAAAAACACGTTTTCAATGATAATTGCCCCGGCGAGCAGGAACGAAAACTGCAAGCCGATAATCGTCAGCACCGGAATGAGTGCGTTGCGCAACGCATGGCGCCACAGGCTTTGCCGCCGGGTCAGCCCCTTGGCCCTTGCGGTGCGGATATAGTCTTCGGACAATGTATCGAGCAGCGACGAACGCATCACCCGCGCCAATATCGAGGCCTGCGGCAAAGCAAGGGCAATCGCTGGCAGGGTCAGCGCTTTCATGCCCGCAAAAAATCCTTCATCCCAACCCGGAAAACCTCCGGCCGAAAACCAGCGCAGCGAAATGGCAAAAGCCAGTACCAACAGCATGGCGAACCAGAAATTGGGCACCGCGATACCCAGTTGCGTTGCCCCCATTATGCCCACATCAGCCGGAGAGTTGCGCTTTGAAGCGGCCAGAATCCCCACCGGAAAGGCAATCAGGGTTGAAAGCGCCAGCGCATAGAGCGCCAGGGGCAGGGAAATCCATATCCGGTCGCTGATAAGGTCAGCAACGGGCACCTTATAGGTGTAGCTGGTGCCAAACTCCCAGCGCAACAGGCCGCTGGCCCAACTGAAATAGCGCTCCCACAGCGGCAGGTTCAGACCCATTTGCTCACGCAAGGCCGCAACCGCTTCGGGCGAGGCATTCAGCCCCATCATGAACGAGGCCGGGTCGCCCGGCACCACTTCGATGACAATAAAAACCACAACGCTCGCCGCAATCAGGCTGAGCACGAGAGATATCAGGCGTTTGCCAGTGAACAGGAGCATCAAAACCGCGCCAGAAAATCAGGGGGAGCCGGCGTGCCGACTCCCCGTTTCACTCATGAGCGAAAACTCAGTCAGACCAGGAAACCCCGGTCATGTCATTGGCCTGGGTGGGTGAGTTTTCCCACAGGCCGTTGATTTTGGCATTCGCTACCCCGGTTTTTGCCAGTTGGAACAGATAGCCGTTCACATATTCATCGGCGATGAACTGCTGGGCCTTGTGCAGCAAGGCGGTGCGGCCCGCCGGGTCGGTAGTGTCGTTCAACTCCGCCATGATTTCCCGGAACTCAGGAGAATCATAGTTGAAATAATAATCATCGCGCCCATAGATACCGATATCAAACGGCTCGGTGTGGGAGACGATGCTCAGGTCATAATCCCTGTTTTTGAACACTTCTTCGAGCCACTGCGCCCATTCCAGATTGGAAATCTCGGTATTGATACCCACTTCGCGCAACTGGGCCGCGATGATTTCGCCTCCCCGGCGCGCATAGGTCGGGGGGGGGAGTTTCAGACGCAGCGTCAGGTCAGTAATGCCCGCTTGTGCCAGCAAGGCCCGCGATTTGTCCGGGTCATAGTCCGATTGCCCCGTCAGGTCGATATAATCGGGGTTGGTGGGGTTGAAATGCGTGCCGATGGGGGTGCCATAACCAAACATCGCCCCGTCAATAATCGCCTGCCGATCGATGGCATGGGCAATGGCTTGCCGCACCCGGACATCATCAAGCGGAGGCGACTGGTTGTTGGTGGAAAGAATGGTTTCCCCTTCGGTCGAGCCCACAATCACCTTGAAACGCGCATCAGCCTCGAACTGGGGCAGGGTTTCGGTTGCCGGGAAGTTGGGGAACGCGTCCACATCCTCCGCCATCATTGCGGCAAAGGCCGCCGTTGGGTCGGAGATGAACTTGAACGTCACACTGTCAAGCGCCACCGGGTTGCCCCAGTAGTTTTCGTTGCGCGCCAGTTCCACCTTGTCCCCTTGCGCCCAGTCAACAAAGGTGAAAGGGCCGGTGCCGATGGGGTTTGTGGCATTGTCCGCCGCGCTCTCGGGCGCAACGATAACCGCATCGCCCCAGGCCATGTTGAACAGGAAAGAGCCATTGGGCTTGGAAAGCGTCACCACAACCGTGGTGGCGTCTTTTGCCTCAACCGTTGAAATATCGGCAAACAGAGCCTTCTGGGCGTTGGTGCTGTCCTCGGCCATGGCCCGCTCAAACGAGAATTTCACATCCTCGGCGTCCATCGTCGTGCCATCGTGGAACATGACACCGGAATTGAGGTTGAAGGTATAGACCAGCCCATCCTCGGATATGTCCCAGCTTTTGGCCAGAGCCGGAATAACCGCGCCATTGCTGTCAAAACGGGTCAGCCCCTCAAACACATTGGCATAAACCACTTCGTCAATGGCCGCCGCCGCCCCTGCGGTCGGGTCAAGGTTGGGCGGCTCCAGAACCATGCCCACCGTGATGTCCGTTTTTGCGGCAAATGCCGGTGTCAGGCTGCTCGCCAGCACCAGCACCGCGCCGATTGCGGCCAGAAATCTTGAGTTTTTCATGGGGTTTCCTTCCTCTCTGTCCGGGGGCGACGCCCCGTTCTTGATTAAAGACTAGTCTTTTTCATCCGTCTCGGCCAGCAAATCCACCAGCGTCAGCGCCATCACCTGGGCACTTTCAATCATGTCATCCACACCCACATATTCATCCGGCTGGTGCGCCAGGTCCAGAATGCCCGGCCCGTAGGCAATACAGTTTTTCATTTTCCCGATACGGTCGATATGTTTCTGGTCATAGGTTCCCGGCGAAACCACATATTCAGGCTGCCTTCCCATCACCACGCCAATGGCCCGTGCCACCGAAGTCACCACGGGTGCGTCTTTTGCCGTCATGGTTGGCGCCACCTGCCACATCTCGCGCAACTCATAGTCAAATTTTGGGCGCTGACTTTTTACCCTCTCGAGCAGGTCAACCACCTCCTGCGCCACGTCCTGAGGGTTTTCTTCAATCAGGTAACGCCGATCAACAATCATCCGGCAGCTATCAGGTACAATTGCTGCGGGAAAGCCGGTAAACTCCTCTTCGGGCTCTTCAAGCCCCCCGTGGAAGGAGTTGATGTTCATGGTCGATTGTTTTGCCCCCTCGGGCACCACCGGCATGGATGTGCGCCGCTCGGCAAGCGCGGGATAAAGCGTTTCCTCCATCTCGGCCAGCACCGCCCCCATGTGGCGCACCGCGCAATCCCCAAGAAACGGCATCGAGCCGTGGGCGATATGCCCCTTTGTTTCAATCTCCGCCCACCACACCCCGCGATGGCCAAGGCAGATACGGTCCTTGTTCAGCGGCTCGGGAATAATCACATGGTCAACCCGGTTCGGGGAAAAATATCCCTGCTCCGCCAGATAGGCGACCCCGCCAAACCCTCCGGTTTCCTCGTCGGCTGTACCCGAAATTTCAATTGCCCCGGCATAGTCTGGAAACAGCGCAATAAACGCTTCGGCTGCGATGATGGAGGCCGCAAGCCCCCCCTTCATGTCGCAGGAGCCACGGCCATATATCCTGCCCTCCTTCACCTCGCCCCCGAACGGGTCACATGTCCAGCCCAGCCCCACCTCAACCACATCAATATGGGAGTTGAAATGCACGCATTGGCCCCGGTATTTCCCCTCGCGCCGTGCGATAACATTCCAGCGCGGATATTTCCCGCTGTCCCCCGGCGTGCCGGTCGCACGAACCAACTCTGTCTCAAACCCGGCAGATTTCAGCCGCTTTTCCAGAAACTCACAGATTTCCAGATAGCCATGCCCCGGAGGGTTGAGCGTCGGCATCCTTATGAGTTCCTGCGTCAGCGCAACAAGCTCTTGGCGGCGCGAAATTATCTCATCCAGCAAATGCTGCTTTGCATCCATATTCAAAACAATCTGCTTGTCCGGTTTGCCCGCAGGTTGGGTCCACCTGACAAATATGTCAACTCACCTCTGGCACACCTCATCAGCAAAGGACAAAGTGCCTCCCCCCAACGCTTGACGCACCAGGCCCCGCTGCCTATCCCTTGCCTTTCTCTCTTCTGGGCAAAGAACAAATCCTATGCTGCGCTTTTCCGCAAACCTTGGTCTCTTGTGGTCTGAATTGCCTTTGACAAACGCCATTGAGGCCGCCGCAAAAGCCGGTTTTTCCGCCATCGAGCTGCATTACCCTTACGCAACCCCCGCATCCGAGGTCAAAGCGGCCCTCATCCGCCACAATCTTGAACTGCTCAGCCTGAACACCAATGTCGTTACCGGCCCTGGCGGTCATTTTGGCCTCGGGTCCATACCCGGACGCGAGCAGGAATTTCAGACCCTCGTCAACGAGGCGCTGGCCTACGCCAAAGAAGCAGGCGCCGGACTCGTTCACATCATGGCCGGATATGCTGAAGAACCCGCGCACGCCCCAGCCCGCCTGACCTTCATCAAAAACCTCAAATGGGCGGCCCAGAGAGCACAGGAACTCAACCTCAAGCTCCTGCTTGAACCCCTCAATTCCACCGATGTGCCGAACTATTTCCATTCCCGCCCCCAGCAGGCGGTTGAGATTATTCAAGCCGTCGGTGCCGACAACATCCGTCTGATGTTTGACGCCTACCATGTGGGCATGATGGAGCAGGACATAATCGCCACCCTGCGGGAGAGCCTCCCCCATATCGGCCACATCCAGATAGCCTCGGTCCCCGGCCGCAACGAGCCCGACGCAGGCTCCTTCAATTATTCAGAACTCTTTGCAGAACTTGAGCAGCTCAATTACCAGGGCTGGATTGGCTGCGAGTACACCCCCCGCACCAGCGTAGAAGCGGGTCTGGGCTGGACCAAGAAGCTGGGCGTTCAACTATAAATCCTGCCTCGCCAAACACCCCTCATCCTGAGGAGGCCAAAGGCCATCTCGAAGGACGAGGGGCACCCACTATTCTTCTCCCTGCCCTGATGGCGCGGTGCTCCCTCTATTCTTCTCCCTCCCCCCCCTTGGCGGGGGAGGGTCGGGGTGGGGGGACATATTTGCAGTCCGCTGAGGTGCGCAAACTTGTTCTTCGTCATGCTCGGGCTTGACCCGAGCATCCATCCTTCAGTGGACCCGCAGTTCAGGTCCGAGGGTAACGAGGGGCGCGCGACCGGTTTTTCGAAAGAGATAACACCCATACCCCCACTCCCGCCCCGCACAGTCCGGTGCCACCCCAGCAAACTCCGTTCAAAACCGCTTCAAAAACCCGCTAAACCGTCATTCTTCAAACACAAAAATTCTGGATATTGACATCCGAAAGCGCTTTCGGTAGCGTGCAATCGACTCCGAAAGCGCTTTCGATAAGATTTCCGGGTGCAAAGATGGAGCCATCGGCAAATCAAGACCGCCCGAAGCGGCATGGCTGATGGGTGAAACGGGAGGATGGTTTGACCGGCGTCAAACAGCGAAAAGATGCGATTTCCATCGCCGGGCTGGCCCTTCATCTGGGCCTGTCCGAGGGCACCATCTCCCGTGCCCTGAACAATTATCCCGACATTGCCGAAAAAACCCGCAAGCGAGTGCGCGACGCCGCCAATGAACTGGGCTACCAGCCCTCTTCCACCGCTCGCCGTCTGGCCCGTGGTGTTGTTGAAACCGTCGGGTTTGTACTGCCTTCGAGGCGCGACCATCTCTCCGACCCCTTCCTTTCCGAAATCCTGGACGGGCTGGCCGCCGAGCTTGCCATGAGCGGCTGGGACCTGCTGCTGGCCGCCGTTCCCGACGGACAGGACGAGGTTGAGGTCATGGACCGGCTGGTGCGCTCGGGCAAAATCGGCGCTTTTGCGGTGACCCGCGTCAAGCGGAGCGACCCCCGCGTCGATTATCTCAGAACCGCCGGTGTGCCCTTCGTTGTGCACGGGCGCACAAGTAAACACTCCGACTATTCCTGGCTCGATGTCGACAATGAAAAGGCCTTTGTTGATGCGGTAAATTTCCTCATCGGTCTGGGGCACAAGAACATTGCTCTTCTGGGCGGTGACCTGAAAATGAACTTTGCCTGGCAGCGCCGCGAAGGTTTCCAAAAAGCCATGAGCGACGCCGGACTGGAAACACCGCCCGATTATATCGTCGATGGCATAAGCGATGGCATGGGAGCGCTGGAAGCCATGGCCACCCTGCTCGCCCTGCCTTCGCGCCCCACCGCCGTGGTCTGTGTCACCGATGCCGTGGCAATCGGTGCCATCCACGCCATCCAGAAGGCGGGTCTTAAAGCCGGGCATGACGTATCGGTGGTGGGTTATGACGGACTGCCCATGGGCCGTGCCACTGAACCGGCTCTGACAACCATGAGCCAGGCCTCATATGAAGCGGGGCGCGAGGTTGCGCGCATGTTGCTCGAAGCGGTCAGACAGAAAAACATCAAATCACTGAACAAGGAAATCCCCCAGATATTGTGGGAAGCCAAGCTGACGCTCCGGGCGTCGGCCAATCCGCCGGTCAGCAACCCGGCCAACAAGTCTCATAGGGAGGAGACCAAAAAATGAAACTGACAAAACGTTTACTTATTCTGGCGACGGCCACTCTGATGGCCAGCACCAGCCTGGCCCAGGCGCAGCAATTGCGTTTCTGGACCACCGAAAACCAGCCCGACCGGCTGGCCAAACAGGAGCAGATGGCAGCAGACTTTGAGGCCGAGACCGGCATTTCTGTCGATGTTATCCCGGTTGAGGAATCCGACCTTGGCACCAGGGCAACCGCCGCTTTTGCCGCAGGCGACCTGCCGGATGTGATTTATCACACCCTTCAGTTTGTTCTGCCCTGGGCTGAAGCGGGCATTCTGGATACCGAGGCCAACAATGAAGTGGTTGAAGAGCTGGGCCGCGGCACCTTTGCCCCCGGCGCACTCGAAATGGCCGATTTTGATGGCGAAACCGCAGCCGTTCCGGTTGACGGCTGGACCCAGATGATTGTCTATCGCAAGGACCTGTTCGAGGCCGCCGGTCTGGCCCCGCCCGACAGCTACGAGAACATCGTTGCAGCCCTCGCTGCCCTGCATAACCCCCCTGAAATGTATGGTTTTGTCTCGGCAACAAAAGTCGACGAAAACTTCATGAGCCAGGTTCTGGAGCATGTGTTTCTGGCCAATGGCGTCACCCCGGTACATGCGGACGGCTCCGTGGGCTTTGATGCAGCTCCAATGATTGAATCGCTGGAGTTCTATAAGGCCATTTCCGAGGCCTCCCCTCCGGGCGAACTCTACTGGAAACAGTCCCGCGAGCTTTATTTCGCCGGACAGGCCGCAATGATTATCTGGTCGCCCTTCATCATGGACGAGTTGGCGGGCCTGCGTGATTCAGCACCCCCCACCATCAATGATGATCCGACCTCCACCGAACTGGCCTCAAAAACCGGCTTCATCACCCGTTTTTCGGGTCCCTCCAACCCCGATGGGGCCGCCTGGGCCGACATCCGCTATTTTGGTGTGACCAGTGATGCGGACACCGACGCCGCTTCCGCGTTTGTCAAATATTCGGTGGATGAGGGTTATGCGGCAACACTTTCCATTGCTCCTGAAGGCAAGTTCCCCGTACGTCGCGGAACTCCAGGCGATCCTGAGAAGTTCCTCAACATCTGGGCCGAGCTTCCCGTTGGTGTCGATCGCAAGGCGCCTTTGAGCGACCTTTATTCGGCCGATGTGATCACCAACATCGTCTCGGGTCTGGAAACCGCCAACCGCTGGGGTGTAACCGAGGGCCAGCTTTCCCTCGCTTCCAAGATCATCAACTCCCAGATCATCAACCGCCGCGTGCGCGAATATATGGATGGCGACCGGGATGCGGCGGCAACCGTGGACCTGATCAACTCCGAGATCGCTGAAATTCAGTAGCGTTTCTCCTCCTGAGCCGGGCGGCTGGTGTTTCCTTCGGCCGCCCGGATTCACTTTTTTAGCCTTCTCCTGCCCCTGACAAAAAGGCGACATAGCAAATGGCAAACCAGATGCCCGCCGACCGGGGTCAGACCAGCCAGACTAAGGCAAGGCCGCACCGCCGCAAGGGGCTTGGCCCCATGGCAAAAAAGGAGGCGCGGCTGGCTTTCCAGATGCTGCTGCCCACATTTGCCATTGTGCTGGCTATCGTGCTCATTCCCCTGTTGGCCAATTTCTGGATTTCATTCAAGCCGGTCAAACTTGCTGACCTGCGCCCCCCGGCCCCTGTGGTTTCCGAGCGTGTACGTGGCGATATGAGTGTTGCCGGCGCAGCCTTCACCATCGAATATCGCCTGCGCGGCTCTTCCCAGTCCCGGCCCATCAAGGACATAGAGTTGGTGGACACATTGCCCGCCGGGGTCACCCTGCTGGCGCTCGACCCTGCCTGCACCGCCAACGGCAATCAAATCCTCTGCACTGTTGAGTTGCTGGAACCCGGTGAGAGGAAAACACTGGTCCTGAACGCTGTCGGCGACGATGCATTTTCCGCTGAGCCGGTTTCCCCCCGTGTTTCAAAACCTGAAATTTCCGGCTTTGCCGAGAACGTGCTCACCAGCAACGAATTTACCCTGGATAATTTCAAACGCATCTTTAACGCCACCGAGTTCTGGAATGTGCTCTGGGTCACGATGGCTTACACAATATTTGGCACCATCGGCGCTTTGTTGTTCGGCATGTTCGCCGCCCAACTGCTCAACACAGCCTTTGTCGGCCGCCCCATATTGCGCGGGCTGTTCCTGTTCCCCTATGTGGCCCCGGTGATTGCGGTTGCTTTCACCTGGGTTGTGCTGCTCGACCCGTTCTCGGGCACTTTCAACGCCATTCTGGTGCGCATGAACGTCACCGAAGCGGGCATAAACTTCTTTGGCCAGCGCATGGCCGAGTTCAATTTTTTCGGCCTTGTTGTGCCCTTCCCCCTGGCCCTGTCCAGCGTTATCGCCTTTGAAATCTGGCGTTATTTCCCGCTCTCGTTTCTGTTTATTCTGGCCCGCATGCAATCCATTTCCACCGACATGTACGAAGCCGCAGAAGTTGATGGCGCAACCCCCATGCAGCAGTTCTGGCATATCTCCCTGCCCCAGCTGATGGGCATTCTTTCGACCCTGTTTCTGCTGCGCTTCATCTGGACCTTTAACAAGTTCGACGACATTTTCCTGCTTACCGGGGGTGCTGCCGGCACCCGCACCCTGACCGTTGATGTTTATGAACAGGCCTTTGCAGTCTCCAACCTTGGGGCCGGGGCAGCGGTGGCCGTCGTCATCTTCATAGCCCTGCTATTGTTCGCCTTTTTCTTCTTCCGCTTCATGAACAGAGAGGAAAGCTGATGCGCATTGGCTTGGGATTTTTGCTGGCGATTTTCACCGGCGCCCTCTGGGGCATGATTGCCTTGGTTCTTGTCGGCATCGCGCTGACCATGGTCACCGGCCTGCCCGGCACCCCGGTGGTTTTTTCAGGTATCGTTGCCGGAGCAGCCAGTGGCGCGACCATTTCATTCCGCCCGGCGGCTCAGCGCTCAAGGGGGCTGGCCATCGCCGCCTTTTTCATCACAATGCTGGCACTTCTGGCCAGCGCGCTGATGATGCCGTTTTCGCTTCCTCTGAGTGAAGCACCCTTTGTTCAGGGCCTCGCCATCGCACTTTTTGGCCTCAGCGTTACCGGCGGAACCTGGGTCTGCCTTCGTGGTATCGAGCCCGGAGCCAACTCCCGCTACAAGCGTGAAACTCTGCTTGTGCGGGTGTTCAAGGGGGTTGGTTTTATTTTCTTCACCTCCATCGTGGTGCTGCCATTTTATGTGATGGTGATGACCTCGCTAAAGAGCCAGCAGCAATTGCTGCTCAACCCCATGGACCTTTCCATAAACCTCTCCCAGGGGCCAGAGGCTCTGTTCCGTTCCTATGTGGAACTGTTCACCCAGTTCAATTTTGGCCGGTTTCTGCTGGTTTCAACTGTCGTCTCGATGCTCACCGTCGTTATCACCCTGGCCTTTTCAATTCCTGGTGCCTACGCGGTTTCCCGCCTCAGGTTCCCCGGACGCGACCTGCTTTCACGTTCGGTGCTGCTCATCTACATGGTGCCCGCAATCGTTCTGGTTATCCCCCTTTATGCGGTGTTTTCCCAGCTTGGCCTGCGCAACAGCCTCACCGGCCTGCTCATAATCTATCCGGCAACCACCGTGCCGGTGGCCCTTTACATGTTGCAAGGATATTTCAAGGGCCTGCCCCCCGAGCTTGAAGAAGCCGGGCTGATGGACGGACTCAACCGCATTGGCGTTATTTTCAAAATCACCCTGCCCCTGGCCCTGCCCGCCCTGGCCTCGGTTTCCCTTTATGTGTTCATGATTGCCTGGAACGAATTTCTCTTTGCCTTCATGTTCCTTGACGACCCCGCAATTTTCACCCTCTCGCGCGGCGTTGTCTCCCTTAATTCCTCCGAGGTCCCGCGTCAGCATCTGATGGCCGGAGCCGTGGTGGCAACAATTCCCATTATGGTAATTTTCCTTTGGTTCGAGCGGTTCCTCGTCCAGGGACTAACCGCTGGCAGTGTCAAAGGCTGACCCATGAATATTCAAACAATAAACAGGTGCGATCAACGCGCTCGCGAAATCCTCCAGAAAAACGACCGCGGCAACTATACCGTTCCCACCGACGGGCTTTATCCCTTCCAGTGGAACTGGGATTCAGCGCTTGTGGCGCTTGGTTTTTCCGCCTTTGACCCCGACCGGGCCTGGCGTGAAATAGAAACCCTGCTTTCGGCCCAGTGGGACGATGGCATGGTGCCCCACATTATTTTCTGGAAAGACGATGAGGGCTATTTCCCCGGCCCCGACGAATGGGGCACCGGCACCAGCCCCAAAACCTCCGGCATTACCCAGCCCCCGCTTGCCGCCACCATCGTGCGCGAGCTTCTGGGGCGTGCAGGAGAAAAAATGCACAGCCGGGCCATTCCCCTCATCATTGCGCTCAACCGTTGGCACCAGTGGTTTTCCGATGCAAGGGACCCCGACGGGCGCGGTCTCGTCGCCATCATCCACCCCTGGGAGAGCGGACGGGACAACCTGCCCGACTGGGACAAGCCGCTCGCCCGGGTTGATACTTCCAGGGTCGGCTCCTACTCCCGCCGCGACACTCAGCATGTGCACGAAGACGAGCGCCCCAAAAAACTCGACTATGACCGCTATATGGCGCTGGTGCAGTTCGGTCGCCACAACGATTGGGATCCTGAAATCATCGCGCGGGATAACCCCTTCTGGGTTGCCGATGTGGGCATGAATGCCATCCTCAGACGCGCTGAACACGACCTTGTTCACGCGGCCGAAACCCTTGGCCTCAACCATGTTGCTGTCGAAGCCCGCGCCCGCGCCCAACGGCTTGATGCAGGTTTTGAGGCGCTGTGGAGCGAACAGTTGGGGGGCTATGTTTCCCTTGATTTGCGCCATAACGAAAGGGCCCAAGCCCTGACCGCCGGGACATTTCTGGCTTTTTATGCCAGCAACACCCCCGACCTTCACGCCCAACGCATGCTCGATACCTTTCATCTGTGGAGCGCCAGGGTTCGTTATGGAGTGCCCAGTTTTGACCCTACCAGCGAACTGTTTGATTCCATCCGTTATTGGCGGGGCCCCGTCTGGGCCATCATCAACTGGATGATTGCCAACGGGCTGGAGCGCAACGGGTATGAAAAGCTGGCGACCCGCATTCACAAGGACACACAAAACCTGATTTGCAACGAGGGGTTCTATGAATATTTCTGCCCCCTGACCGGTCGGGGCATGGGGGGAGATGCGTTTTCCTGGACCGCCGCGGCATGGCTGGCCTGGGGCTCCCCCAACGCCCCCATATCCGAACGATCGCTGGAAGAAAAACCCGAAAACTCAGGCACCTGAGGACAAAAGGATACGGACAGATATGAGCCAGATCGAAATCAGAAACGTTTACAAGTCCTTTGGCGAACTTGAAGTCATCAAAGGCGTGGACCTGACCATTAAAGATGGAGAACTCATCATCTTCGTAGGCCCCTCGGGCTGCGGGAAGTCCACACTTCTCAGGCTGGTTTCAGGTCTTGAGGAGGTCTCCGACGGACAAATCCTGATTGAGGGCGAAGATGTCACCGGCAAGCCTCCTGCCGAACGCCACCTGTCCATGGTTTTTCAGTCCTATGCGCTCTACCCCCACAAGTCCGTGCGCGAAAATATGGGGTTTGGCCTCACGGTCGCCCGCACCCCAAAACCTGAAATCACCCGCATGGTCGACGAGGCAGCCAAAACCCTGAAACTTGAACCCCTGCTTGATCGTAAACCCAGAGAACTTTCGGGCGGTCAGCGCCAGCGCGTCGCCATTGGGCGCGCTATTGTGCGTCAGCCCAAGGCCTTTTTATTCGACGAACCCCTGTCCAATCTGGACGCGGCCCTGCGTGTCGAAATGCGGCTGGAAATCGCCAAGCTGCACCAGCATCTGGGCGCAACCATGGTCTATGTGACCCACGATCAGGTCGAGGCCATGACCCTGGCCGACCGGATTGTTGTGCTTCAGGACGGCCATATCGAACAGGTGGGCACCCCGCTCGAACTTTATCGCAACCCGGTCAACCTGTTTGTTGCGCAGTTTATCGGCTCCCCCAAGATGAACGTGGTTTCAGCAAAATTCCAGGACGGATCCCTTACCTTTGCTAATGGCGCCAAAATCTCTATGCAAGGGGCGCCCGACAGTGTCGCCAGCATGGGTATCAGACCCGAAAAAATCTCTGTTTCCAACGCCGGCAAGGGACGCCTTGATGGAGAAGTCGAAGTCATGGAGCATCTGGGCGCAGACAGCTTCGCCTATATCCGCGTTGAAAAAGTTGGCCTGTTCACCGTGCGTATTGTTGGATATTCAGAGCTCACAGTTGGCACAAAAGTAGCGCTCGACTTCAAAGATCAGGACATTTATCTCTTTGGCAGGGATGCCATGCGCGTCAATATCTAGGGTCAAAAGCTCTTGCCTGAGCCTACCAGCGACTGATGACCATTGCATCAAAAACGGCAACCAGGTGCAGCATTGCTCCAACAACCACAAACACGTGCCATAACGCATTCTGGAATTTCAGGTTCTCCCAGAGATGAAAAATAATGCCCGCCGAGTAAGTCACCCCGCCAGCCACAATCAGCCACAACGCCGCGGGAGGGAGCGCCAGGGCCAGACTGTGAAAGACCAATATTCCACTCCAGCCGATACCCAGATAAAATACAATCGCCAGGCGTCCGAAATGCTGTGGCACGATCAGCTTCAGCGCAATGCCGACCAAGGCTGTTCCCCACACAAAAGCTGTTAACGCAACGCCTTTGGGCGTGTCCCAGATCAGAGCGAGAAACGGCGTATAGGTCCCGGCGATAAACAAAAATATTGCCGCCTGATCCAGGCGCGCCAGCAATCGCTTGGTGTTCGTGCGCGGCCAGAGGTTAAAGGTCATCGACACGGAAAACAGCGTTACCAGAGAAATGACGTAGATGGTCAGTGCGGGAAACTCTGCCGGTGCGGTTTTTATCAATGCCAGGGTTAAAAGAACCGCCCCCCCAGATAAGGCCACAACCAGCCCGATCCCGTGCACAATGGCATCGGCAACGATTTCACCGGGTGAATGGGCGCGCCGGGTGAGCCACCAGGTATGCGCAACATTCCTCATGTTTCCGATTTTGCTCAGAACACCCACCTCTAACTCGAAAAACCACCACCCATGCTTGCAAAGAGCAACGGGTTTAAGCAAGCCACAAATTCATCTTTTCTTTATTAGGGTCAAGACCTAAGACCGCCAGTTTTTAGCGCGATCCGCATTCCATGTGGCCGACCTCGCCGGGGCGCCCGGTGAATTGTCCGTTCAGGTGGTGCGATCATCAATCAGCACATTTGGCTTGGCCAGCACTTCAAGCGCTTCAACATCCTCAAGTTTCACCTTCCCCCCGTTTACGCTCACCCCATAGGGTTTGAGCGTTCCAAAAGCGCGGGAAAGGTTTTCCGGTGTCATCCCCAGAATTGATGCCAATGTGCGCTTGTCATAGGGCAATTTGACCTCTCCCGCCTGCCCCTGGTCCTTGTGATATTTCAATAGCCAATTGGCCAGACGTTCCACCGCTGTGCGCAGTCTGAGATTCTTGTATTCCTTGACCACCGCCCGGAAATATCCTGCCAGTTCAATCACAATGGCGCGGGCAAAGGCGTCATCCTTCTCAAACGCCGCGCGGATGTTCTGTGCCGGAATCATCAGAATCCGGGTTTTTTCGGTTGTGCGTGCCGACATCAGATTCACTGCATCCTTCAGGACCGCCGCCAGAATGAATGAACCGATAGGCCGGACCATGGCCAGAACCGCCTCCCGTCCGTTGGATTTGGCATAAAGCTCAACACAGCCCTCAATAACGACAAACAAAAAGTCTGCCCGGTCACCCTCGGTGATCAACTGCACCTGGGCAGGAAAATTTTGCAAAAAAGCCGCATGCATGAGTTCGGCGAGGTTTTCTTCCTTCATACTCTTGAAGGGTTGAAGTTCGCGCACTTCAGGCAGATCATCTGGGCGCATGCAACTCTTCCATGATTGATAATAATCAAGTGCGGCTTTGATGTTTTTTGTAGCACTGGCGCGCATTTGTAAAGCCCTGTCATGCAACAGTTCCCCCGGTCGGCCTACGGATTTTCCTTAGGTAATTATTTCTGCGTCCCAGAGCCTGTTTTCCACCATTGCAAGGCCGCAACTTGATCCAGGTCAACTAGGATGCAGCTCAAATTTGGTCCCTGCTTCCATATCAGCGTTCCAGAATTCTGGCGCGCTGCAAGCAAAAGGAACAAAAGATAACGCTGTATTGACCGCCGTGGCGCGGCAAACCCGAAAACACCGCGCAATCTACGATGCATCCTGAAGTTCAGCAGCAATAATCTGCCTTTGAAGCCTCAACTGATTTTGCACGAAAAGGGACAGGTAAATGGAACTACAAAACAAAGCAACAAGCCTCTGGGGAAATTTCTTCAGGGTTGACATGGTGCAAATCAGAACATTCCACATGACCTGGTTTGCGTTCTTTTCGTGTTTTTTCGCCTGGTTCGGCATTGCGCCGCTGATGATCATCGTACGCGAGGAACTCAGTCTGACCAAGGATCAGGTGGGCTGGACGATCATTGGCTCAGTGGCCATGACCATATTTGCCCGCTTCTTTATCGGCTGGCTTGTAGATCGGATCGGGCCGCGTCTGGCTTACACTTGGCTATTGACACTTGGTGCATTCCCCGTAGCGCTGATCGGTCTTTCGAACAGTTTTGAAAGCTTTTTGTTCTTCCGCCTGGCGATCGGTATGATCGGCGCCTCATTCGTTATTACTCAATATCACACCTCCGTTATGTTTGCCCCCAACGTGGTGGGTCAGGCCAACGCAACAAGCGCCGGCTGGGGAAATCTTGGTGGTGGTGTCACCCAGTTCGTGATGCCCTTGATCTTTTCTGCTTTCGTTATTGGCTTCGGGTTCACCGACGCGCAAGGCTGGCGCCTGTCCATGGTTGTGGTCGGTATCGTGATTTTTGTCACCGGCATCGCCTATTTCTTCTTCACTCAGGATGCCCCCGACGGAAATTACAAGGATTTGCGCAAAAAAGGCATGATGCCAGAAAAACAAAGCGTTACTCCATTATACTTCAAGGCAATGAAAGACTATAGAGTCTGGGTATTGTTCTTGATATACGGAGCAACTTTTGGAATAGAGCTGACAGTTAACAATGTAGCAGCGCTTTATTTCTTTGATTACTTTGACCTGAATCTCGTTCAGGCGGGCATGGTTGCGGCATCTTTTGGTCTGATGAATATATTCGCCCGGACCTTAGGCGGTATTTTCGGGGATAATTTCGGCTCCCTGTGGGGTCTCAAAGGTCGTTCTTTCTGGTTGTTCATCGTAATTCTTGGCGAAGGCCTTGCGTTAATGCTGTTCTCCCAGATGAATGTGTTGTTCCTGGCAATACCGACATTGATCCTGTTTTCCCTGTTCACCCAGATGGCTGAAGGGGCAACCTATTCTGTTGTTCCTTTTATTAACAAAAAGGCTCTGGGTGCGGTTTCGGGCATCGTTGGTGCCGGCGGTAACGCAGGAGCCGTGGCCGCCGGGTTCCTCTTTAAGGGAGCAATTGAATGGAACGATGTTTTCCTGATCATCGGCATTGTTGTTGTTATTGCCTCATTCCTCTCGTTCCTCATTCGCTTTACGCCGGAACAGGAAGCTGAGGAAAAAATAGCCTTTGAAAAAGCCAAGATGGACACGCTGGTTCTCAAGGCAGATCGGGCCAAAGCCGCAGTCCTGATGTCTCAGCAGGCTATCATGGAAGCCCAGGAAACTCTGGCAAAAAAATAAAGCCAACAGGCGGGCCGCATCTGTTGGCCCGCCCCGCCACTTTCACCAAAGGAGAAAATCGTGGGACAAGATCTAAGAAACTGGAACCCGGATGACGAAAAGTTCTGGGAAGAAAAGGGAAAGGCGATTGCAACCCGCAATCTGTGGATTTCCATTCCGTCTTTGTTGTGCGGTTTTGCCGTATGGCTTTACTGGGGCATTATCACCGTCCAGATGCTCAATCTGGGTTTTGATTTTGCCAAGTCAGAACTGTTCACCCTCGCCGCCATTGCCGGCCTGACCGGCGCCACGCTGCGCATCCCCTCAACCTTTTTCATCCGTATCGCGGGCGGGCGCAACACCATCGTCTTTACGACCGCTCTGCTGATGATCCCAGCGGCCGGCACCGGCATCGCCCTGCAAAACCCTGACACGCCCCTGTGGCAGTTCCAGGCGCTGGCCTTTCTCTCCGGCATCGGCGGCGGCAACTTTGCCTCTTCCATGTCCAACATATCCTTTTTCTTCCCCAAGAAAGTACAAGGGTATGCGCTGGGAATGAATGCGGGCCTGGGAAATTTTGGTGTAACCACCATGCAGGTGGTCATTCCCCTGGTCATGACCATGGGCATTTTTGGCGGCGCATCCATGACGTTGAAAAACACCTCCGGCACCCTGATCGGCAAAATTCCGGCCGGAACCGAGACCTACATTCAAAATGCCGGCTTCATTTGGCTGGTAGCCCTTATTCCCCTGGCCGTTATCGGTTGGTGGGGCCTCAACAATATTCGCGACGAACACGTCTCACCCAACATTCCCAACCCCGTTGGCGCCTTCTCCATCATCACCTTGATGCTGGGAATTGGATTTGTTGCCGCAGCATTCGGCCTGTGGCTGATGCTGCCCCAGACTGTGGGTGGTTCGGGCTTTAACGTCTCCAAATGGATCGTCCTTCCCATTGTTATTGTTCTGACGGTGGGCGGACTCAAGCTGATCCCGGGTCAGGTGGGACAAAACCTGACCCGCCAGTATAAAATATTCAACAACAAGCACACCTGGGCCATGACCGTCATCTATATCATGACCTTTGGTTCCTTCATCGGCTATTCTGCGGCTCTGCCCCTGACCATCAAGGTGGTTTTTGGCTTCCAGCATATTATGGTCGACGGCGTACTGACCCATGACACCGCCAATCCCAACGGACCCTCCGCGCTGATGTTTGCCTGGATGGGCCCCTTTATCGGCGCGCTGATCCGCCCCTTTGGCGGCATGCTCTCCGACAAGATGGGTGGTGCCAAAGTCACCCAGATCATTTCCTTCATTATGGTGGGCTGTGCCCTTGGTGTGGCCTACTTCATCCAGGCAGCCTATGCCTCTGAAACACCTGAACAGTACTTCATTCCCTTCATGGCCCTGTTCCTGCTGCTTTTTGCGGCAACCGGCATCGGCAACGGTTCAACCTTCAGAACCATCGCCATGGTGTTCAACAAGGAACAGGCCGGCCCGGTCCTGGGCTGGACATCAGCTGTTGCCGCTTATGGCGCCTTCATCATCCCCAAAGTGTTTGGTGAACAGATGGGCGCAGGCACACCTCAATATGCCCTGTATGGTTTTGCGATATTTTACTCCATCTGCATCATCATCAACTGGTGGTTCTACCTCAGGCCCAACGCCTATGTGAAGAACCCCTAGAAGCGGAAAAACAAACCATTCCGGCGGGGAGAAGTCTCCGCCGGTCTTTGAAAAAAGATTTTACAGGACGCGAACAAGGACGCGAAAATGAGCCATCTACTTGATCGACTGAATTTCCTCGCCCGCAAAGAAGTCGGGACCTTTTCCGATGGTCACGGTGTCACCACCAATGAAAGCCGCGAATGGGAGCACACCTATCGCAACCGCTGGCAACACGACAAAATCGTGCGCTCCACCCACGGGGTGAACTGCACCGGGTCCTGCTCCTGGAAAATTTATGTAAAAGGCGGCATCGTCACTTGGGAAACCCAGCAGACCGACTACCCCCGCACCCGCCCCGACCTGCCCAACCACGAGCCGCGCGGCTGCGCCCGTGGCGCGTCCTATTCATGGTACATGTATTCCGCCAACCGGGTGAAACACCCCCTGGTACGCTCAAGATTGCTCAAACTCTGGCGCGCCGCCCGCGCGACTCTCACCCCTGTCGCCGCCTGGGCCTCTATTGTTGAAGACCCTGAAAAACGCAAAAGCTATACATCCGTGCGCGGCCATGGCGGTTTCGTGCGCGCCTCCTGGGACGAGGTCAACGAAATCATCGCCTCGGCCAACGCCTACACCACCCGCACCCACGGTCCCGACCGTGTTATCGGGTTTTCACCAATTCCTGCCATGTCCATGGTCTCCTATGCCGCCGGCTCGCGTTACCTGTCGCTGATGGGTGGCACCTGCATGAGCTTTTATGACTGGTATTGCGACCTGCCCCCCTCCTCCCCCATGACCTGGGGCGAGCAGACCGATGTGCCCGAAAGTGCCGACTGGTATAATGCGGGCTTTTTGATGCTCTGGGGCTCCAACGTTCCCCAAACCCGCACTCCCGACGCCCACTTCTATACAGAGGTACGTTACAAGGGTACCAAGTCCGTTGTTGTCTCCCCGGATTACTCCGAGGCAGCCAAATTCTCCGACATCTGGCTCAACCCCAAACAGGGCACAGACGCCGCACTGGCCATGGCCATGGGGCACGTCATCCTGCGCGAGTATCATCTGGACCGCCAGGCCGAATATTTCGAGGATTACTGCCGTAAATTTACCGATATGCCCATGCTGGTACGTCTGGTCAAAAAAGACGGCCATTATGTGCCTGAGCGCCTGCTCCGCGCCTCTGACATCGCCCGCAACATGGGCGAGAAAAACAATCCCGAATGGAAGACCCTCGCCATAGATTCAAACTCCGGCAATATCGTCACCCCGCAGGGCTCGGTTGGCTTCCGTTGGGGAGAGGACGGCCAGTGGAACCTCGAGGAAAAGAACGGCAAGGGCGAAGACGTCAAACTCAGGCTCTCCCTCATTCTTGACGACGACCACGACACCATCGCCGAGGTAGCCTTCCCCTATTTCGGCAATCGCGAACATGACCATTTTGAGGGTACCGACCATGAAAGCGTGCTGATGCGCGCTGTGCCTGCCCGGCAGGTGAAATTGCGCGACGGCGAAGCACTGGTTGCAACGGTTTTTGATCTGTTTGCCGCCAATTACGGGCTCGACCGGGGTATCGGGGGGGGCAACGTCGCCAAGGATTTCTCCGAAAACGTGCCCTACACCCCCGCCTGGGCCGAAAAAATCACCGGCGTCTCCGCAGACAAGATCATCACTGTTGCCCGCGAGTTCGCCACCAACGCCGAAAAGACCAATGGACGTTCCATGGTCATTCTGGGCGCGGGCCTGAACCACTGGTACCACATGGACATGAACTACCGCGGCATCATGAACCTGCTCATCATGTGCGGCTGCGTGGGTCAGTCCGGCGGCGGCTGGTCCCATTATGTGGGTCAGGAAAAACTCAGGCCCCAGACCGGCTGGCAACCGCTTGCCTTTGCGCTGGACTGGGCGCGGCCTCCCCGGCATATGAACTCGACTTCGTTCTTTTACGCCCACACCGACCAGTGGCGTTATGAAACCCTCAATGTTTCAGAAATCCTCTCCCCCACTGCCCCCGAGGGCGACTGGGACGCAACACTCATTGACTACAATATCAGGTCCGAGCGCATGGGCTGGCTTCCTTCTGCCCCCCAGCTCAAAACCAACCCGCTTGAAATTGCCACACTGGCCGAACAGGCAAAAAAAGAACCAAAGGATTATGTGACCGACGCCCTGAAATCGGGTGACCTCACCATGTCTTGCGAGGACCCTGACAATCCCGCCAACTGGCCCCGCAACCTGTTCGTCTGGCGCTCCAACCTGTTGGGTTCTTCAGGCAAGGGGCATGAATATTTCCTCAAGCACCTGCTGGGCACGACACACGGTGTCATGGGCAAAGATCTGGGTGAGGAGGGCCGCCAGAAATCAAAAGAGGCGGTCTGGCACGACAAGGCACCCGAAGGAAAGCTCGACCTGTTGGTCACCCTTGACTTTCGCATGTCAACGACCTGCGTCTATTCCGACATCGTTCTGCCCACGGCTACCTGGTACGAGAAAAACGACCTCAACACCTCTGATATGCACCCCTTCATCCACCCCCTTTCGAGCGCTGCCGACCCTGCATGGGAGGCCCGCTCCGACTGGGATATCTTCAAGGGACTGGCTAAAAAATTCTCCGAAGTCGCCCCCGAGGTACTGGGCGTCGAAAAGGATACGGTACTTGTGCCCATCCTTCACGATACGCCGGGTGAAATTGCACAACCCTTCGATGTTCAAGACTGGAAAAAGGGTGAAACCAAAGCCATCCCGGGCAAGACCATGCCCAATGTGGTGGTGGTGGAGCGCGACTATCCTAATCTCTACAAGCGCTTCACCGCCCTTGGCCCCCTGATGAAAAAGCTGGGCAACACGGGCAAGGGCATCGCCTGGAACACCGAACACGAGATCGAGGCCCTGGCCACCCTCTCCGGTACCATCACCGAAGAGGGCGTGACTGAAGGCATGCCCAAAATCGAAACCGACATCGAGGCTTCCGAGGTCATTCTGATGCTGGCGCCCGAGACCAATGGCGAGGTCGCTGTCAAGGCCTGGGAAGCCCTGTCCAAGGCCACCGGCCGCGACCACACCCACCTGGCACTGCCCAAGGAAGAGGAAAAACTCCGCTTCCGTGATCTGGTGGCCCAGCCGCGCAAAATTATTTCCTCCCCCATCTGGTCGGGCCTTGAAAGTGAAAAAGTCTGTTACAATGCCTGCTACACCAATGTGCACGAGCTTATCCCCTGGCGCACCCTGACCGGGCGTCAGCAACTCTATCAGGACCATCTGTGGATGCGGGCCTTTGGCGAGGCATTCTGTCTCTACCGTCCCCCGATCGACACCAAGTCTATCACCCCCGAAATTGAGGCCAGGGATAATGGCAACAAGCAGGTGGTGCTCAACTTCATCACCCCGCATCAGAAATGGGGCATTCACTCCACCTATTCGGACAATCTGATGATGTTGACGCTCAACCGGGGCGGACCGGTGGTCTGGCTCTCAGAAACCGACGCGGCCAAGGCCGGTATTGTCGATAATGATTGGGTGGAAGCCTACAATGCCAACGGTGCCCTTGTTGCCCGCGCGGTCGTCTCCCAGCGCATGAAGGATGGCACCCTCTTCATGTATCACGCCCAGGAGAAAATCGTGAACACACCGGGTGCTGAAACCACTGGCAACCGGGGCGGTATCCATAACTCGGTGACCCGCGCCATTACCAAACCCACCCACATGATTGGTGGCTACGCCCAGCAGTCCTATGGCTTCAACTACTACGGAACCGTGGGCTCGAACCGCGATGAATTTGTCATCGTGCGTAAAATGGAAAAAGTCGACTGGCTCGAAAGACCCCTCACGCAAAAGAAAGAGGTGCTGACATGAAAATCCGCGCGCAAATAGGCATGGTCCTCAATCTGGACAAGTGCATCGGCTGTCACACCTGCTCGATCACCTGCAAGAATGTCTGGACCAATCGCGAAGGCGTCGAATATGCCTGGTTCAACAATGTGGAAACCAAACCCGGCGTTGGTTATCCCAAAGACTGGGAAAATCAGAAAAAATGGAACGGGGGCTGGACCCGCACAGCAAGCGGCAAAATCCAGCCCAGAATGGGCGCAAAATGGCGGATACTGGCCAAGATTTTTGCCAACCCCGACCTGCCCGAAATCGACGACTATTACGAACCGTTCGATTTCGACTATGGCCATCTGCAAACTGCTGGCGAAGTGGAAGCTTTCCCCACTGCCCGGCCCCGCTCCAAAATCTCCGGCAACCGCATGGAAAAAATCGAATGGGGTCCCAACTGGGAGGAAATCCTTGGTGGTGAGTTCTCCAAACGCTCAAAAGACTACAATTTTGAGGGCGTTGAGAAGGAAATGTACGGCGAGTACGAAAACACCTTCATGATGTATCTGCCCCGCCTGTGCGAGCATTGCCTCAACCCCACCTGCGTTGCGGCCTGTCCCTCGGGTGCCATCTATAAGCGCGAGGATGACGGCATTGTCCTCATCGACCAGGAAAAATGCCGCGGCTGGCGCATGTGCGTTTCGGGCTGCCCCTACAAGAAGATCTACTACAACTGGTCTTCGGGGAAATCCGAAAAATGCATCTTCTGCTATCCGCGCATTGAAGCGGGCGAACCAACCGTGTGCTCTGAGACCTGCGTCGGGCGTATCCGTTATCTCGGCGTCATGCTCTATGATGCCGACAAGCTCGAAGAAGCGGCCTCAACCCCCGACGAGCAGGACCTCTATGAGGCCCAGCTCTCGGTCTTTCTTGACCCCAATGACCCCGAAGTCATCGCCGAAGCGGAGAAACAGGGCATTCCCGAGGACTGGATAAAATCCGCCCAGGCTTCCCCCGTTTACAAAATGGCCATGGACTGGAAGGTCGCCTTTCCTCTTCATCCTGAATACCGCACCCTTCCCATGGTCTGGTACATTCCGCCGCTCTCCCCGCTGCAATCAGCAGCGGAAGCGGGAAAAATCGGCTGGGACGGCGAACTGCCCGATGTCAAGTCCATGCGCATCCCGGTGCGCTACCTTTCCAACCTTTTGACGGCAGGCAAGGACGAGCCGGTTATCGCCGGTCTTGAACGCATGCTGGCCATGCGCTCCTACATGCGCTCCAAAACCGTTGATGGTGTCATCAACGAGGCGGTTGCAGAAAGGGTCGGTCTCTCCGGCCAGGTGATTGAGGACATGTACCAGACCATGGCCATTGCCAATTATGAGGACCGCTTTGTCATCCCCACCACCCACCGCGAAATCGGCGAAGACGTCTATGACACGCGTGGCGGTTGCGGCTTTACCTTCGGTAATGGCTGCTCGGGCGGCACTTCGGAAGCCGACCTGTTCGGCGCCAAAAAAACCCGGGCCGACAAAACCCCAACCGAATTCATGGGGAGCTGACATGCCATGCAAAACACGCTGAAAGTCATCTCCGTTCTGCTCTCTTACCCTTCAGCAGATTTGATAGGGGCAGCCAGGGAACTGCACGCAGCCCTTGATGCGGACGACCAGACCTCAAAAACTGCCAAAACATTGGTCAGGGCGCTGATTGACGATATCACCTCCCATGACATTTACGATGCCCAGGAGCGCTACGTGCTCCTGTTCGACCGCACCCGCACCAACTCCCTGCACCTGTTTGAACATGTGCACGGGGAAAGCCGCGATCGCGGTCAGGCCATGGTTGACCTTGCCGTGATGTATGAAGCGCAAGGCTTTGAAATCGACGCCAAAGAGCTCCCCGATTACATCCCCATGTTCCTCGAATATCTCTCAACCCAGTCTCAGGAGGAGATCAACAACCTCCTCAACGAAACCCTGCATATCATGGCCGCGATTCGTGAACGGCTCCAGAAGCGCAAGTCTATCTATACAAACGCCTTTCTGGCCCTTGAGAATATGGCAGGCACCAGCCCGGACGCCAAGGCCGTCGCTGAAATTCTGCAGGAACCCGAGGACGATCCCAACGACCTGAAAGCCCTTGATGAAATCTGGGAAGAGGAAGCGGTGACCTTCGGCGCAGGACAAGGCAACGATGCCTGCGGTCCCGACCGTCTGCGCACACAGATTCGCGCCCATAACCGCCCACCCCCTCAGGACCCAAGACCCCAAATGAACGGAGAGCACAAAAATGGCTGAGTTCCTCAACACATTCCTGTTCGGAATTTACCCCTATATCGCCCTGACGATCCTCGCCGTTGGCAGCGTCATCCGTTACGATCGCGACCCCTATACCTGGAAGGCCGGCTCCTCCCAGTTGCTCCGGCGCAAGCAGCTTATGTGGGGTTCGCTCCTGTTCCATATCGGCGTGCTTGCCATCTTTGCTGGCCATGTGGTGGGCCTGCTCACCCCGGGCTGGGTCTGGAAGGTGCTGGGAATATCCTATGCCACCAAACAGATGACTGCCATGGTTGCGGGAGGTATCGCCGGCATATTTGGCATAATCGGTGCCACCATGCTTATCCACCGGCGTTTCTTTGACGCCCGGGTACGCGCAGCTTCCAACTTTGCCGACAACGCCATAATTCTCATTCTGTGGCTGCAGCTTGCCCTTGGCCTGAGTACGATTGCGGTTTCAGCCCAGCACCTTGATGGTCTCGAAATGGTAAAGTTCCAGTCATGGGCGCAAGGGATATTCACCTTCAACCCCGAGGCGGCAGGCTATATTGCTGATGTTGCCCCGGTCTTTAAGGCGCATATATTCCTTGGTCTGACTATCTTCGTCATCTTCCCCTTCACCCGGCTTGTGCACATGCTCTCAGCTCCAATTCGCTACATATGGCGTTCGGGCTACCAGATCGTGCGCACCAAACGCGACCCGGCGGAGTAATCCAGCCGGTCAGCGCCGCCGAACCGGAATCTCCCCCTCCTTTGGTTCGGCGGCACCCCTTGAAACACACCTAAAAGAAGCAGGCTCATGGTCAATCTAATCAACAACAGCTCTTCCATATTGCCCTCCAAAAAGGTCAAGGTGCCACATCCGCCAAAGAAAGATGGCCGAGATGTCGTTTTGGTCAATGGCGTTGAAATTCCGGGCGAAGCCATTCGCGATGAGGCCCAGTTGCACCCGGCAAAAAACCCCGGAGAGGCCATAAAAGAAGCCACCCGTGCCCTGATCGTTCGCGAGCTCCTGCTCCAGGAGGCCGCCGCAAAAGGCATTGCTCCGGCCCCTGAAACTCTTGGTGAGGGCCTGCGTGAAACCGATGCCGATGCCGCAATCCGCCAATTACTCGACGCCGAAGTCTCCTCCCCGAACGCCGATGAGCAGGCCTGTCGCCGCTATTATGAAACCCATCCTGACAAATTCTGTTCCGAGACAATTTATGAGGCCCGCCACATCCTTTTTGCCGCCCCGCTCTCAGACCCCGCTGCACGGGACACCGCAAAGAATCAGGCTGAACTGGTGCTGAAAGACCTTCAGGCCGATCCGAAGCGTTTTGCAGAACTGGCTCTTGCCCACTCTGCCTGCCCCTCAAAAAGCCAGGGGGGAAACCTGGGCCAGTTGACCAAAGGTTCAACCGTGCCGGAATTCGAGACCGTTCTGTTTGAACTTGAGGCTGGCCAGTTAAGCCCGACCCCGGTCCCAACCCGGTTCGGCTTTCACATCATTGAGCTTGAGCGCATTATCGAGGGCGAGCAGCTGCCTTACGGTGCCGCCCGCGACCGTATCGCCGCCTGGCTTGAGGCTTCGAGCTGGAGCCGTGCCGTCTCCCAGTACATTTCCATTCTTGCCGGAAAGGCAACCATCGCCGACTTTGACATGGGTGGAGCGGATACACCGTTGGTGCAATAGCCTTGCATTTCGCCGGTAACTTCCAAGTAACTTCCAAGACACCGGACAGATCGGCCTGCGTACAGATCCTTATCTGGAATCCAGCTCCACCGCGTTCATCCAGTTCAACAGTTCCCGCTCCAGTTCAGAGATTTTTTCCCCTGCTTGAAGATGGGAAGTTTCGTCCCTGAGTTCTTTCTCCAGTAGCCGCGCCCGCCTGTCCAGATCCTGTTGCGTCAGTTTGTGGTTCTGGTCAAAAATACCGCGCTGCTCCAGTTCCGCCCTCTTTTGCCGGATCCGGTCGCTGATGCTTTTAAGTTTTGTTTCAAGTTCATCTTTGGGCATGAGAAAAATCTCCTTGAAAACCCCCAGCCCGCGACCCCGCCAACCTGCCTGGCCCGCGGGTGGGCCTGACACTGACTTAGGAAGCATCCTTGGCCCGATCAATACCATCCGGGTGCGGAATACCGCTCTTTGACTGACATAAATCAAACTGCACTGTTCTGAAACCGCTTGTCTCAAAGTTTGAAGGCGTCAAAAAACGGCCATGCCTCCCAAAAGAAGCATGGCTCATTTTATGCCAGAGACAGTGTGTTTTCTGACCTAAAATACTATCGCTAGGCCAAGACCGATTGGCGAAACATCGCGTACTTTAAGGTCATCAGGCCGTTTTGCTGCGGCAGCATCACCATATTCCTCGTCGCAGGCATCCAGCGCATTGTCGATACAGGGTCCAGGGTGGCTGCCTTCGTTGCAGATGGTAATAACCCGATTGTAACAGTCCCCCAGAGGGGTCTGGCCGCCACCTGCAGCAAAGGCACCGCTAGCAACTGCCAAACCCAAGGTGAGGCTGATTGCGCGCGTGGTTGTTTTCAGAATATACGAATGCGTCATCTTGGCTGATCCTTTTCATTTTGCTGACAGACTTCACTGTTCCATGTTTTTCCTCAAACCCTCGGGCCGGAACAGGATTACAACGATAAATCACCCCACTTGAATACCGGCTAACCAAACCGTTCAGTGCCGGTTCATCTCTTGAAATATCAGCAGCCTTTGAGTGAAAGACCAATCGTCTCACTTGATTTATATCAATTCTGCCCATTCCTTTCAGGGCATAACAGGTCAAGCGCTTCCTCCTTTGGCCAAAAATGCTCTGAAGGAAACGTCTGCTCATATTCAACGCACAACAAAGCAGGAGAATGCTATGCCCGCTTCAGGGTCCGTGTCAGATGAGCGGCGCCAGAGTACCAGGCCGTCGCGCTTTCCAAAACTCGCCGGTCTCGCGCTCAGGCCCGTTCCACTATTTGCTGTGCAGCCGGTCCTGAACCGCCTCGTGCGTGATATTGCTTCGCGCCGTCCCGAACTGTTCGAACGCCTCGGGCCCCACATTCACACTGCCTTTGCAATCGACGTGGAAGAACTGCCCTTCGTGCTGCGCCTGCTGCCCGATCCCGGCAATCCTTCCCTCACCGCTCACCGTCGTGCTGAAAACATCCCCTTTGGCGCCTCCATTTCCGGCCCCTTCATGACTCTGTTTGCCATTATGGACGGGGACGGGGATTCCGATGCTTTGTTTTTTGCCCGTGACGTGGAGGTAGGTGGCAATACTGAGGCCGCCGTCTGTCTGCGCAATGCGCTGGATGATCTGGAGGGCAGTGTTGTTGATGATATCCTGGAGATTGGCGGCCCGCTTTATGCACCTCTCAAAATGATGCTCGCTTATCTTCGAAAATCGGAGGCCCGCCCATGAGTCCCCCCCAACCACCCCGCCTCAACCGCCCTGAACTTATCTGCCCCGCCGGAACCCCCGCCGCCCTTCGGGCCGCTGTTGATGCGGGAGCAGATGCTGTTTATTGTGGGCTCCAGAACGCCACCAATGCCCGGAATTTTCCCGGCCTCAATTTCACCCCCGACGCCCTCGCCCAGTCCATAACTTACGCCCACGAACGTGACACAAAGGTTCTTCTCGCGGTCAATTCCTTTGCCACCGCACCGGGTGCAAAACTCTGGCAGGATGCTGTGGATATTGCAGCCAGCCTCAACGCTGATGCAGTGATTGTTGCCGACATCGGCGTTGCGCAATATGTGGCTGAAAACCACCCCGGACTGCGTTTGCACTTGTCCGTGCAGGCCGGAGCCTCCTCCCCCGAAGCCATCCGGTATTATTGCCGCGAGTTCGGCGTTTCCCGCGTTGTCCTGCCCCGCATTCTCACCGTGACTGAAATCAGCGCCATTCACGACGAAATCCCTTGCGAAATCGAAGCCTTCGTCTTTGGAAATATCGGCATGATGGCGGAGGGGCGCTGCTCGCTGACCAATTATGTTACCGGCCAGTCCACCAATATGGACGGGGTCTGCTCCCCCGCAAGCGCCGTTCAATATGTCAAGAATGCCGATGAGAGCCTTGCGGCCAAACTTGGAGAATTTGAAATTGACTGTTTTGCTGAAAACGAAAGCGCCGGTTATCCCACCATCTGCAAGGGACGCTACCTGACCCCGGCCCGCTCCGGCACCTATTATGCCTTTGAAGAGCCGGTCAGCCTCAATCTCTCTTCTCTCCTGCCCGAATTGGTTGGGGCAGGCGTCACCGCCCTTAAAATAGAGGGGCGCCAGCGTTCCCGCTCCTATGTCAGGGCTGTGGTTTCTGCTTATCGGGAGGCCATCGACGATATCATGGAGGGCGCAGAGGCTGACCTCTCTGTGCTCATTTCGCTCACCGAAGGTGGCAAGCAGACTGAAGGCGCTTTCAAAAGTAAAAAGTGGAGATGAGTATGGCTTCCTCTGAACTCACTATGGGCCCCCTGATTTTTCACTGGCCCGCTGAGCAAAAACGCGATTTCTGGCTGCGCATTGCTGATGAGGCCCCGGTGGATACCGTCTATCTGGGGGAGACTGTCTGCTCCAAGCGCACTCCCTTCTTTGACGACCCTTACCTGGCTAAAGTTAGCCAGCGTCTTCAGGGCGCCGGCAAAAAAGTCATCTGGTCAACACTTTCAGAAGTCATGATAAAGCGCGACAGAAAAATTGTTGCCGATATCTGCGCGCAAGAAGATATGGCAGTGGAAGCCAACGACGCCTCGGCCTTGTTTCATCTCTCGGGAAAGCCCCACCGTATCGGGCAGGCCTTAAACGTTTACAATGAAGCTACGATGCAGTTTCTGGCCTCAAAAGGGGCAACCCATTTTTGCCTCGCTCCCGAACTGCCACGGAGTTGCATAACCAGCCTTGCGCAAACCGCAAAGCGGCTGGGGGTCGGGCTTGAGGTGCAGGTGTTCGGGCGCATGTCCCTTGCACTTTCCGCCCGCTGCTACCATGCCCGCGCCTATGGCCGCACCAAGGACAATTGCCTGTTTGTCTGTGAAGAGGACCCCGACGGCATGGACCTGAGCACCCGCTCGGACACCCCCTTTTTGGCCATAAACGGCATTCAGACCCTCTCCCACGCCTACCTCAATCTCTCCGGTGAAGTTTCCGCCCTGCAACAGATGGGGGTTGGCGCATTTCGCCTTTCTCCCCATTCAGGCGACATGGTGGCTGTTGCCCACTGCTACCGGGATCTGCTGGACAATAAAATCACCGTGGATGAGGCCGATGTCATGCTCAAGGAACTGAAGGTGCCCCAGCCCATGGCCAACGGTTTTTTCCACCATCAGCCCGGCTACAAAATGGTTTCCACCTTGTCGGAGCGGACCTGAAATAAAACCAGCCCGCCGGCGCGAGATAAAAAACCGGGGGCACACCCCCGGCTTCATTTTTCTGTCAATTCCATTTCAGCCTACATAGCGTCCGGCATGGAGCCCGTAAACAGATAGTCGTCGCCCGGCGCCACCGCATGGCAGGCTATGCAGCCCACATCCATGCCCTTGGCCACTTTTCCGGCCAGCGCCACTCCGGCGGGGTTTTTATCCAATGAACCATCGGGAAGATATTTGACCCAGAACCAATTCTGGTTCTCATCATCATACCCCTCCTCGCGTTGGAACATGACGGTAATCGCGCCCAGATAAGCGCTGGGGTCATTGTAAACGTCTTCGGGGTCGGTTCCCGGCGGACCGTAATTGCGCTTCACTGAGATAAAGCCGGTACGCCCGGCAACCTCAACTTCAGTATAGAACGTTTCCAGCAGCATGCCGTGGGGGTCATTACCCACAGTCAGCGCCGCGCGGATTGCGTTGGGTCCGGCCAGATTGGCCTCTTCCATCGCTGTCCAGACCTCGGCGGCAAAACCAATGTCCTCCTCGCTGCCAAATGGCGCCATTTGTGAAAACGCAGTTGTAGCGCCCAGGCCCGCAAAGGCGGCAGCCACCAGAACCGTGGTTGTTTTTTTTGAAAATTTGAATGCCAAAACAAGACCCTCCTCTGTCACATGGTCCGTGACAATCTGACGGTTTGCTGTTGGCAATACCAAACACGTTCACTCACAATGCAGTGATGATCTGACAGGCACACCCTTCTGCCTTACGCTTGACATAAATTTACTGGACGAGCCAACTAATATGCGTATCTTTTGCGAACGGGTGCAGTTTTCCACTCGTGCGTGTCTTCCAGAAGTGGATGCCTGGCTTGGGATTTCGGACATGCACAAAACAACATGACAGGGTTTTGCACGCCGGACAGACCAATGCCATCCACTCTGCACAGGAACAAAATGAAAGTTTTTCCATGAATAATAAATCAATCGGTTTCCGCCTCAGCCTTCCCGCCCTCGTGCTCGCCGCTGCTCTTTTTGGGGCCGCAGCCCCTGCTTCCGCCCAGATTGTTGTCGAGCAGGGCGATGCCTCTGCCGGAGAGCAGGCCTTCCGGGGGTGCGCCGGTTGCCACAAAGTGGGTGAAGGTGCCCGAAACGCCGGCGGCCCCGTGCTCAACGACCTGTTCGGTCGTGTTGCAGGCACCTATGAGGGTTTCCGCTATGGTGATGATCTGGTCGCTGCCGGCGCTGCGGGCCTCGTCTGGGACGCGGAGAATATCGTCGAATTTATTACTGACCCCAGCGCCTTCCTTAAAGCCTATCTGGACGACACTGGCGCCCGCAGTAAAATGCCGGTCAAGGTGCGTGACGAGGCTGACCGCTGGAATCTTGCCGCCTATCTGGCGACATTTTCGACGCCCCCCGCCCAATAGACGCGCGCAAGCCAAATCGACCGAACGCACCTGTTGCCAATTTTACTCTACGTAAATTTTCGGAACAGGCGCGTCCGGTCAAACAGCCCGTCGAGCGACTTGATGCGTTCTTTGGTTTCTCCCCAGTTGCGCTCCTGAACACCTGCAATTATCGCTTCGAGCAACAGCATCGTCACCACCGAACTGTCCCACGCTGAGGGCGCTTCAATACGACTGTTGAATTTCTGTGCCGCCAGCTTGGATATGGGCGAGCCCCACTGATCGGTGAACAATACAATGTTGACGCCGCGCTCTTTGGTCATTTCCGCCAGCCGCAGCAGATCATTCTCGTAACGCCTGATGTCAAAAATCACCAGAACATCACCCTCGCTCATATCCAGAATATAATGGGGCCAGGCGTTTGAGTTTGAGGTCATATAGGTTACCTGCGTACGGATGACCTGCAGGTGAGTGAAAAAATAATCCGCCAGCGAGCGCGTAATCCGCCCCCCCACAATGTTGACCGCCCGTTCCGTATCGGCCAGCAACTCGCAGGTGGCGTCAAACCGTTCCGGGTCAATCTGGGCAAAGGTGCCACGCACATTTTGCGAAATCGCATCTGCAAACCGGTTCAGCACATGGGTGTCCGGTGCATTCTCCGCCCAGCGTTCGCGCCTGTCGACCGGGCTTGAAATCTTCTCTCCCAATTCATCCCTGAGCGCCTGCTGGAACTGGGGAAAACCCTCATAACCCAGCTTGTGAACCATGCGCGCAACGGTGGGGGTCGAAACCCGCGCTTTTTTTGCCAGTGCAGTAATGCTGCCCAGCCCGGATACCGGATAGTTATCCAGAAGCTGACTCACCAGTTGCTTTTCGGCCCGGGTAAACTCGTCAAGGCGACCTTGAATGTTTTCTATAATTGTTTTCAATGGGTTATCGCCTTGGCCTCGTTGCTTCAAAAATACGAATAGCAGAAAAAACCCGAACTTAAAAATTTCGCTGTGATTATATATTGACACAACCCGGCGACCTGAACAATTATTTACATATGCAAGGCAGGACCGTAACCCAACCCGCGGAATTCCCCGACCTCCTGACCACCGGGGAAAAGCCGGTTGTCGAGGTGGTCAATGCAAAGGGGCAGGCACCCATTGTTCTGGTATGCGAGCATGCCTCAAACACTATTCCGCTTTATTTTGACAATCTGGGCCTGAGTGAAGCGGAACGCCTCAGCCACATCGCATGGGATCCCGGCGCAAAAAACCTTGCCCTCCGGCTGAGTCGCGCCCTCGATGCTCCCTTGGTCTGTTCACGCATTTCACGGCTGGTTTTTGACTGCAACCGCGCCGCCAATTCTCCCACGGCCATGGCTCCAAAAAGTGAAAACACTGTGATCCCAGGCAATATTGACTTGCCCCCTGCCCAGGCTGAGGCCCGCATTGAACAAATTTATGAGCCGTTTCAATCCACTCTTGGCGAGGTTATCGCCGCTCAGCGCCAGGTGCACAAAAAGCCGGCTCTGGTAACGATCCACAGTTTCACCCCGGTGTTTTTTGGCGTCCCCCGCAAGGTGCAAATTGGCCTTCTTCACTCCGAGGATGCAACCCTTGCCCGCGCCATGCTTGAGGCTGCAGGCGGACTCAGCAATCTGCGCATTGAACTCAACCAGCCCTACGGCCCTCAGGATGGTGTCTCCCACACCCTCGACATTCACGGCATCAGAAACGGCCTGCCCAACGTGATGATTGAGGTACGCAACGACCTGCTCGGCGAACCCGGCAGCGCCGGGCAAATCGCCCAAACCTTGGAAAAACTGATACATTCCGCCCTGAACAGCTTGAAACACTCCAGCGAAGGAAGAAGCTAAGCCATGCTCTCGGCAGTCAAATCCTATGTCCGCTTCGTTGATGGCATGAACAGGTTCATAGGGCGTTTTACCATGTTCCTGATTTTTGGCATGATGGCGGTACTGATGTATTCGGTCATCTCTAAAAACTTTTTTGTGCCCTCCCTGATGACGCTGGAAATCGCCCAGTTCCTGATGGTGGCCTATTTTCTGCTTGGCGGTCCCTATTCCATGCAGATGGGTGACCATGTGCGCATGGATTTACTCTACGGAAGCTGGTCCGACACCACCAAGGCCGCCGTTGATTCCGTGATGGTGATTTTCCTGTTAATCTATCTTTGTGTCCTGCTCTACGGAGCCCTTAACTCCACCGCCTATTCACTGGGTTATTTCGGCACCAACCCGTTCGAATTTTTCGGCGACCTGGCAGGTAGCTTCATTACCGGAGGCATTGATGGGGCAGCCGAGCATATCGGTTTTCTTGAGAGAACCCCCACCGCCTGGCGCCCTTTCATGTGGCCCATCAAGACCGTGATGACCATCGGCATTTTCCTGATGCTTTTGCAGGCGGTTTCCGTCTGGTTCAAGGACATCGCCAAACTGCGCGGGGTTGATCTCACATGAGCTACGAACTCATCGCAATTCTGATGTTCTCCTCCATGATGCTGATGCTGATGACCGGTCAGCGCGTATTTGGCGCCATTGGTGCTGTGGCTGCCATCGCCTCTCTCACCCTGTGGGGGGTCGGGGGCTCTGAAATTTCCTTCGGTGCCGCCATGAAGCTGATGAAATGGTTTCCCCTGCTCACCCTGCCCCTGTTTATCTATATGGGTTATATCCTGGCCGAAAGCGGCATCGCCGACGACCTCTACAAGATGTTTCACGTCTGGTTCGGAGGGCTCAAAGGAGGGCTGGCCATAGGCACCATTGTGCTCATGGTCGTGATTTCCGCCATGAACGGCCTTTCGGTCGCCGGGATGGCCATCGGCACCACCATCGCCCTGCCCGAACTGCTCAAGCGGGGCTACGATAAAATCATGGTAACGGGGGTCATACAGGCGGGCAGTTCGCTGGGCATTCTGGTGCCCCCATCCGTGGTTCTGGTGCTCTATGGCATGATTGCCCGCCAGCCGGTTGGGCAGTTGTGGCTGGCAGGTGCCCTGCCCGGCCTGATGATGGCAACCCTGTTCATCATCTATATTGCCGTGCGCTGCAACATTCAGCCCGAACTCGGCCCCCCTCTGCCCAAAGAAGAGCGCACCATGCCCATGCGCGAAAAGCTCAAACTGCTGCGCGCCGGGCTCCTGCCCCTGTTCATCTTCGTCATGATGACCGGCCTGTTCCTTATGGGCATCACCTCACTGGTCGAAAGCTCCGCTGTTGGCGCACTGGCCGCGACCTTTGCCGCATTTGTCAAAGGCCGCCTCAACGCCAAAGTAATGGAAGAAACCCTGCGCAAGACCCTTGGCATCTCCTGCATGTTCATGTGGATTATTCTGGCCGCCCTTGCCTTTGGCGCCGTCTTTGACGGCCTGGGTGCGGTCAACGCCATAGAGGGCTTTTTCCTCGGCCAGCTCGGACTTGGACCGTGGGAGGTCCTTATTCTGATGCAGCTCTCGTTCCTGCTCATGGGCACGTTTCTGGACGACACCGCCATGCTGGTGATTGTCGCCCCGCTTTATATTCCGCTGGTCGACATGCTGGGCTTTAACCTGGTCTGGTATGGTGTCCTTTATACAATCACCTCCCAGATTGCCTACATGACGCCGCCCTTTGGCTATAACCTGTTTCTGATGCGGGCCATGGCCCCCAAAGAAGTGTCCCTCAGGGACATCTATGTTTCCATCATCCCCTTTGTCGGGGTGATGCTTCTGGCATTAACGCTGGTAATGGTGTTCCCCCAGATCGCCCTGTGGTTACCCAGCCAGTTTTATTCGTGATGACTACAGGGCCAAGGCCCTGAAAAATACTACCAACCAAGGAGGACTAACCATGACAACCAGACGTAGTTTCCTGAAAAAGGCGGGCATTGCCGGGGTAACGGGCGCAACCGCGCTTTCTGCCCCCGCGGTCCATGCCCAATCCATCATCAAGTGGCGGATGCAGACCTATGCCGGACCCGCACTGGCAGCCCATGTTATCAAACCCGCCATTGATGCCTTCAATCAGGCAGCCCAGGGGCAGATGGAGATCGAGTTGTTCTTCGCTGACCAGCTGGTACCCACATCGGAACTGTTTCGCGCCATGCAGCGCGGAACGCTTGACGCCGTTCAGTCTGACGACGACTCCATGGCTTCCCCCACCGAAGTCACCGTGTTTGGTGGATATTTCCCCTTCGCCAGCCGCTATTCGCTCGACGTTCCCGTGCTCTTCAACCAGTACGGCCTGAACGAAATCTGGGATGCTGAATATTCCAAGGTTGGCGTAAAGCACATTTCCGCCGGTGCCTGGGATCCCTGCCACTTCGCAACCAAAGAGCCCATCCGCTCTCTGGCCGACCTGCGCGGTTTGCGGGTGTTCACCTTCCCCACCGCTGGGCGTTTCCTTTCCCAGTTTGGTGTGGTGCCGGTAACCCTGCCCTGGGAGGATATCGAGGTTGCAGTACAGACCGGCGAGCTTGACGGCATTGCCTGGTCAGGCATCACCGAAGATTATACGGTGGGCTGGGCCGACGTGACCGACTATTTCCTGACCAACAATATCTCGGGAGCCTGGGCCGGTTCGTTCTTTGCCAACATGGACCGCTATAATGAACTGCCCGAGCATCTTCAGACCATGCTCAAGATGGCTATGGACAGTTCCCACTACTACCGCCAGTGGTGGTATTGGGGCGGCGAAGCCGACCTGCGTGTGAACGGTCCAAAAATGCAGCTGACTTCCATTCCCGATGAAGAATGGGCAACCGTTGAAGCGGCCGCCCGCGTATTCTGGGATGAAATTGCCGCAGAAAGCGAAACCAAGGCGAAAGTTGTGCAAATCTTCAAGGATTACAACGACGTCATGGACAAGGCCGGTCGGCCCTATCGTTACGGCTGATCCTGAAGTGACTCTACCGTCCCGGGCCTGATCCGGGACCTCCCTGAGAGAAGGCGTGGCCCCGGCAGCAAGTCCGGGGCCGCCCCATGATGAACCAGATATACGGGAACCCTTGAAAATGACCACGCCCCTGACATTTGAAAGTTTGAAAATACAGGTCGCCAGCGGCGAAATCGATACGGTTCTGGCCTGTCTTGTCGATATGCAGGGACGCCTGATGGGCAAGCGCTTCCACGCCCAGCACTTTGTGGACTCAGCTTTTGAGGAAACCCATTGCTGCAACTATCTGCTGGCCACCGATCTTGAGATGGGCACCCCCGACGGCTACGCCTCCACCAGCTGGCAGTCCGGCTATGGCGACTATATCATGAAGCCGGACCTTGAGACCCTTCGCCCCGTACCCTGGCTTGAAGGCACCGCCATGGTGCTGTGCGACGTACTCGACCACAAGACCCACGCCGATGTGCCCCACTCCCCCCGCGCCGTGCTCAAAAAGCAAATCTCCCGGCTTGAAGAAATGGGCCTTTCAGCCATGATGGCCACCGAACTTGAGTTTTTCCTGTTCGAGAAAAGCCTTGATGAAATCCGCGCCGAGCATTTCGTCAATCTTGAGCCCATCAGCGCCTACAATGAAGATTATCACATTCTCCAGACCACCAAGGAAGAGGCCATTATGCGCCCCATCCGCAACCATCTGTTTGCCGCCGGCATCCCGGTGGAAAACACCAAGGGTGAAGCTGAAGCGGGCCAGGAGGAGCTCAACATCCGCTACGGCGCGCCGCTCGATTGCGCCGATTTTCACACCATCGCCAAACACGCGGTAAAGGAAATCGCCTGGGCCAAGGGCCACGCCGTGACCTTTATGCCTAAATGGCACAAAGACCGGGTGGGCAGTTCTGCCCATGTGCACCAATCCCTGTGGAAGGGAAAGACTTCCGCCTTTTATGACAAGGACAAGAAGCATTCCATGTCTGACATGATGCGCTCTTACGTGGCCGGGCTGATAAAATACGCCCCCGACTACACCTATTTCCTTGCCCCCTATATCAATAGTTACAAGCGCTTCCAGAAAGGCTCATTTGCTCCCACCGGCACTGCCTGGTCGGTGGACAACCGCACCGCCGGTTTTCGCCTCTGTGGAGAGAACACCAAAGCCGTGCGCATCGAGTGCCGCATCGGCGGTTCCGACATGAACCCCCATCTGGCCATGGCCGCCCAGCTTGCCGCCGGCCTCAAGGGTGTAAAAGAAAAACTTGAGCTTGAACCGCCTCTTGCCGGAGACGCCTATTCCAGCAAGAATGTCGACCACATCCCGGCCAACCTGCGTGACGCCGAAACTGCCCTCAAAAACTCAAAAATGCTGCGCGAAGCCCTTGGTGATGATGTTGTTGAGCATTATTCTCGTGCCGCCCGCTGGGAAATCGAAGAATTTGAACGCGTGGTCACCACTTATGAAATCGCCCGCGGATTTGAGAGGGCCTGAATACACCCGCCTGCCAGATAAGACCGCCAGGAAAGACCAATAACAATGAGCAAACAACTGCAACTGATATCTCCCGTTGACGGGAGTGTTTTTGCCGAACGCCCGGTTGTCAGCCGCGCTGAAGCAGACAAAATCGTCACCAACGCCAGAGCAGCGCAAAAAAGCTGGGCCGCGTTGGCATTGGACGAGCGCATAAAGCTGGTCAATGCAGCTATTGCCCGCCTTGGCGAAATGAATGACGAGATAACCATCGAGCTGGCCCACATGATGGGCCGCCCGGTGCGTTACGGGGGCGAATTTGGCGGTGTCAACGAGCGCGCCTCCCACATGGCCGCCATCGCCCGGGAAGCCCTCAAACCCGTCATTGTCGAGGACAGCGCCGATTTCGAGCGCCGCATCGTGCGCGAGCCCCACGGCGTGGTGCTGGTCATTGCCCCCTGGAACTATCCCTATATGACCGCCATCAACACGGTTGTTCCCGCTCTGATTGCCGGCAACAGCGTAATCCTTAAACACGCAACCCAGACATTGCTGGTCGGCGAACGTCTTGTGGCTGCCTTCGTTGAAGCGGGCGTTCCCGCCCATGTATTCCAGAACATATTCCTTGACCATGGCACAACATCCGACCTTATCGCCGCAGGCTCGTTTGATTTCCTGAACTTCACCGGCTCGGTCGGTGGTGGTATTGCCATGGAAAAAGCCGCCGCCGGAACTTTTACGCCCATGGGTCTTGAACTTGGCGGCAAGGACCCCGGCTATGTGATGGAGGACGCCAACCTTGACGCCGCCGTTGACACCCTGATGGACGCCGCCATGTATAATGCGGGCCAGTGCTGTTGCGGCATCGAGCGCATCTATGTGCATGAAAACCTGTTTGACACCTTTGTGGAAAAAGCCGTCGCCATTGTCTCCGCCTATAAGCTGGGCAACCCGCTGGACCCCGAAACCACCATGGGACCCATGGCCAGTGTCAGATTTGCGCAAGAAGTGCGCGACCAGACAAAAGAAGCCCTCGCCGACGGCGCAAAGGCGCTCATTGACCCCGAAAACTTCCCTGAGGACGATGGCGGTGCCTATCTGATGCCTCAGATTCTTGTGGACGTCACCCACGACATGCGGGTGATGCGCGACGAGAGCTTTGGCCCCGTGGTCGGCATTATGCCGGTCAAAAGTGACGAACAGGCCATTGAACTGATGAACGACAGCGAGTTTGGCCTCACCGCCTCCCTGTGGACCGCTGACACTAACCGCGCCGCCGCCATCGGCGCACAAATCGATACCGGAACCATCTTCATGAATCGGGCCGACTATCTCGACCCGGCCCTGTGCTGGACCGGATGCAAGAATACCGGCCGCGGCGGCTCGCTCTCGGTCATCGGCTACCAGAACCTGACAAGGCCAAAATCCTATCACCTGAAAAAAACCAACTGAGAAAGGGCGCCGCCATGAAACTGTTTGGTAACTGGTCTTATCCAACCGCAATAAAATTTGGCGCCGGGCGCATTTCTGAACTTGCCGAAGCCTGCGCCCAGGCCGGCATCAAGAAGCCGCTTCTGGTCACCGACAAGGGGCTGGCTGACCTGCCCATCACCCAAAATGCCCTCGACATTCTGGACAAGGCAGGTCTGGGCCGCACCATGTTCTCGAAGGTTGACCCAAACCCCAACGAAATCAACCTCGCCGCCGGGGTAAAGACCTTTAGGGATGGCGGCCACGATGGCGTCATTGCCTTTGGCGGCGGCTCGGGGCTTGATTTGGGCAAAATGGTTGCTTTCATGGCCGGTCAGACCCGCCCCATCTGGGATTTTGAAGATATTGGCGACTGGTGGACCCGCGCCAACACCGAGACAATCGCCCCCATCATTGCCGTACCCACCACCGCAGGCACCGGCTCTGAAGTCGGCCGGGCCAGCGTCATCACAGATAGTCAGACCCATGTGAAAAAAATCATCTTTCACCCCAGGGTGCTGCCGGCAATTGTCATCGCCGACCCTGAGCTGACCCTTGGCATGCCCCCCATTATCACCGTGGGCACCGGCATGGACGCCTTTGCCCATTGTCTGGAAGCCTTTTCTTCTCCCCATTACCACCCCATGAGCCAGGGCATCGCTCTTGAGGGCATGCGGCTGGTCAAGGAAAATCTGCCCCGTGTTTACGCTGATGGCACCGACATCCAGGCCCGCGCCCACATGATGAGCGCCGCCATGATGGGGGCTACCGCCTTCCAGAAAGGGCTGGGGGCCATCCATGCCCTCTCCCACCCCATCGGCGCCCTTTACAATACCCACCACGGCATGACCAACGCCGTGGTCATCCCCCCGGTTTTGAAGCTGAACCGCCCCGCAATCGAGGCCCGCATCAGCGAAGCTGCCGGCTATCTGGGCATTTCGGGCGGCTTTGACGGCTTTTACGATTATGTTCTCGTTCTGCGCGAGCAACTGGGCGTACCGGACAAGCTCCGCGACCTTGGGGTTGCCACCAACCGCATCGCCGAGCTGACCGAAATGGCCCTGAAAGACCCCTCCTGCGGCGGCAATCCGGTGGAACTCACCGCTGAAAACGTCACGCGATTGTTCAACCAGTGCATCTGAGCCCGCACCCGAACCGGCCCAAACATGAAGGGCCGGCAAACCGCAGCTTTACTCATCCGCTCGGCAGCTACCTGCTCCGGTTTGTCCAAAGCCCTGCGCTCCAAGATTTCTGAAATTTTCTTGACAGGCTGAATGCGCTTGTTCAATATTTTTCACACCCGTTGCACCGTTTGATTTGACAAAGTCCGGTACTAGGGGAGATAGTTTTCTCTGGGAGGAAGAAAACTGGCAACGCACAGTTCGGACCGGGGGTCCGCAGCCAAAAAATTCGACTCGGGCGCGCAATGCGTATGTGTCCTGAATTCTGTTACAAGACTGACATGTAATTCTGTCATTCCTTGTCGCGCTGACTGATGCAAAACAAAAATACCGCAACTTAGAGAGGAACCAACATGAGAAGAATACTTCTTGCAGGTGTCGCACTGGTGGCGTTAACCGGAATGGCGCAGGCAGCGTCACATTCCGGTTGCCCCACGGTGACCGTCGCCGATTCAATGGGAGTGGCCGCTGGTGCCTATCCCCAGCAATATGAGCTATCCGAATTTCAGGATCTGACCGGCTGCACACTGGAGTTTTCCGCAAACCCGGATATTGCAGAATTAAATGCTCGCATTCAGGGCAACCCGGATCTGCCTCCACTGGCTGATCGTTTGCCATCGGAGCCGCTGGTTGTGGCTCCCTATGATGCTATCGGTAAATATGGCGGAACGCTGGATGTGCTCTCCAACGCCACAGAATCGGGCACCTCGGATTTCATGTCCGTTCGCCACGTCAATCTGGTGCGCTTTTCGGATGATTTGCAGACCATTGTTCCAAATGTCGCCAAGGGCTGGGAATGGAACGACGACTTCACCCAACTGACATTCTTCTTGCGCGAAGGCCATAAATGGTCGGACGGTTCCCCGTTCACCGCCGAGGATGTGGAATTCTGGTATGAGAACCTCCAGATGGACCCCAACGTAATCGAGAGCCCCAAGAGTTATGCTCTTGTTGGCGGGGAACCCATGAGCGTTGATGTAATTGATGCAACCACGGTCCGTTTTAATCTTCCGGCACCAAAACCAGGTTTGCTTGCCCAGTTTGCTACCCATTATGCACAAGGCTTCCAGCCCAAGCATTTTCTTGGTCAGTTCCACCCCGATGTTGACCCCAACGCCGACGCCAATGCGCAGGCTCTCGGGTTTGAAAACGGCTATGCCGCGATCGCTGCCTATTATGGAAGTTCGGACTGGATGGACACCCCAACTCCAATGCTTTCATTCCCCGACAGGGTTGCCGGTTTCCCCGCAGCCGCAACGCCAACGCTGGAAAGCCACATCCTGGTTTCAGAATCCACAGAAGGTCGCCATCTGGTTGCCAACCCCTACTTCTTCCAGGTTGACACCGCGGGAAATCAGTTGCCTTACATCAGTGAACAGGACGAAATTTTTGTTGGTGAAACTGAAGTTCGCATCCTGAAACTGGTCAACGCAGAAGTTGATTATAAATCTCAGTCCCTGCAGCTTGATTCAGTACCTCTGCTTTTGGACGGTCAGGAAAAGGGCAATTACACGGTTGATCTGAAGCCTGAGATTGCCATGGCAACGTTTGCCTTCAATGTGACATCTGCGGATGAAGCCAAGCGCGAAGTGTTCGGCAATCTGAAGTTCCGCCAGGCCATGTCTGTTGCGATCAATCGTGACGAAATCAACGAAGTTGCCTATTTCGGACTTGGCAAACCCCAGCAATATGTTTCATTTTCGCCCACACCATCATTTGTGAGCGAAGAGCTGGAACAATGGTATGCCCAGTACGACCCGGCCCTGGCCAATTCCCTTCTTGATGAAATAGGCTTTGTTGATCAGGACGGCGATGGCATGCGTGATTTGCCAAACGGCGAAAAACTGATCCTGAACCTGCAATTTACAACTCAGGGTATATCAAGCAAGCTGGTTGAACTTGTCGCTCAGAATTGGAAGGACGTTGGTGTTGATACCACTGTGAAGGAAGTCACGACGGACGAATACCGCTCCGCCCAGTCTTCCAACCAGCTCGACGTCACCATGTTTGCCAAGAGCCAGCCTCTGCCGGTTATTCTTGGCACGGCTGAAATGTTTATTCCTCCCTTTGACAACTACTTCAACCTCAGAACAGCAATGCTGTGGGGCGAGTATGTTGAATCCGGTGGATCAGCAGGCATAGAGCCCCCCGCCTGGGTAAATCAGATGCGTGATGACATCTATGCATTTCAGTCAGCTATTCCAGGCTCGGACGAGTCCAATGCGCTGGGAGCAAAAGTGGTTGAAGCTATGACGAAGAATCTTCTGTTTATCGGAACTGTGAAGGCGGTTGCGCCAATCTATCACAACAACGACCTGAAGAACTTCACCGAGTTCAAAACCCAGTCCTATGCTTATTACCGGACCTATCCATACCGGGCAACGCAATGGTTCCTGGACGAGTAGTTCTGAAACTCAAAACTCTTGAACCGCGGGCGGCAAATGCTGCCCGCGGCTTTTGGAAACTGCAGCCGCCGCCAGCATAAAAATCGGGAACTCAACCCGCGACGGGGGAAACGCAAGGCAGGGGGGGAGAAAACAAGCCTATGTATCAATTTGCTCGTTTTGCCTTAATACGCGCATTGCTGGCGTTGTTTACCCTGACACTGGTGTCGTTCATCGTTTTCACACTGATGGAACTGGTGCCTGGCGATTGCGCCGAGCGCTATCTTGCATTCAAAAATTCACAAGGGGCGGCCATATCGGTTGCCGACATCGAGGCAGAACGCATCCGGCTTGGCCTGGACAAGCCATACGTTCAGCGTTGGGCCACATGGATTGCCAATGCCTTCAGGGGGGAATTCGGCGACAGTTGTATCCTTCGGGTCAACATCTCCCAGCTGCTTGGTCAGAAATTCTGGCTCAGCCTGGGGATTTGCCTGTCCGCCCTTGTGGTGGCCTACGCCATCGCTATTCCTGTTGGCATCATCTCCGCCACCTCCAGGAACCCTTTCCTGAACAACTCCCTTCGTCTGGTTTCCTACCTTGGCCTGGCACTGCCAAACTTTTTACTGGCACTGATCATCATGTTGTTTTCAACCGTGGTTTTCGGGGACAGTCTGACCGGCCTGTTTTCGGCCGAATTTCGAGACGCGCCCTGGTCTCCCGAGCGGGTACAGGATTTCCTTTCCCGGGCCTGGCTGCCGGTATTTATTCTGGGCTGGTCGGCCACCGCTTTTGCCATTCAAACCGTGCGTGCGCTGATGTCCGACGAAATTGGCAAACTTTACGTAACCGCCGCTGCGGCGCGCGGGGTTTCGGGGCGTCGCCTGCTTCTTCGCTATCCGGCGAAACATGCACTGACCCCCATCATCAATTCACTTGGTTTTGACCTCAACCGCATATTTAACGAACTGCCTATTGTGGCCCTGATCCTGACATTGACAGAGGCAGGCTCCCTGCTCATCGAGGCCCTGGCCCGTTCCAACGACCAGCAGCTTGCAGGTGCAATAATTTTCATGCTCACAGCAAGCATTGTTGCAATCAACTTCATCACTGATATCGCGCTGGCCCTGACCGATCCCCGCATTCGCCGAAGCATAGTGGGATAAGCACCATGACAGACACAGCAGGTTCAAACAACGATCTCGATCAGAAGCGCAAAGAGGCCTACTTCACAGCCGGTCAGGGGCAACTGATCTGGGCGCGTTTCAAAAAACAAAAAGCGGCAATGGCAGGTGCGTTTGTACTCATTGCATTGATTTTGTCAGGAATATTTGCGCCGTTCCTGACCCCTTATGATCCCACAATCGCGGGACGTAACGAAGCCTACCTCAACGGAGCACCAACAATCCCGAAATTTTGCGATGACAACGGATGCTCATGGATACCCTTTATCTATTCATTTGAACGCACCCGATCAATTCAGACCAACTTTCGCTGGGTGACAACGGTTAACACCGATAAACGCCGATATTTGACCTTCCTGCCCAAGGGAGACACCTACGATTTATTTGGAATGAAGTTCGACAGACATTTGTTCGGCGTTGATGAAGGAAAAATTCACCTGTTTGGCACCGATTCCACAGGCAAGGATATTTTTTCACGTACGTTTCATGCCATCAACACCTCGCTCGCGGTGGGAACAATCGGAGTATTTCTCGCTTTCATGCTCGCGCTGATAATTGGCGGCATCTCAGGCTATTATGGAGGCTGGGTAGACTCCTTCCTGCAAATGTTCACCGACGCGGTTCGAACAATTCCCACCATACCATTGTTCATGGCACTGGCCGCATTCATTCCCCCTGAGTGGAGTGCGGAGGCCCGGTTTTTCTTCATATCCATGATGCTTGGGTTTATCGGCTGGCCCACCCTTGCCCGGCGCGTGCGCACCCATTTGCTGACGGAGCGCAATCAGGAATATGTGCTTGCAGCGCAACTCTGCGGCGCAACGTCTGGACACGTCATCCGCAAACACCTGTTGCCCAGTTTCACCTCCTACATCATCGTCGATCTGGTGATTTCTTTTCCCTATATGGTGCTTTCTGAAACCGCTCTCAGCTTCATCGGCCTCGGCTTGAAGGATCCCGTGAACTCCCTTGGCGTGATGCTGCAAAACGTCACCAGCGCTGATGTGCTGCTCAACTATCAATGGTATTTCATCCCTGTGATCTTTTTCATCACACTGGTTCTGGCATTTGTGTTTGTGGGCGATGGCCTCCGGGATGCTGCCGATCCATACGGAAACACCAAAAAATGAACAGGCTTCTGGATGTTGAAAATCTCACCCTGCAATTTGACACCGATGAGGGCCGCATAACCGCCGTCGACAACGTATCCTTCACCCTTGGAGCAGGGGAAGTCATGGGGTTGGTGGGCGAAAGCGGCTCGGGCAAATCCGTCACTGCAAAGTCTTTGATGAAGCTGAACCCGGACAATGCAATTTACGGGGACGAGACAAAAATCATTCTGCATCTGGACGGTGGCCCCGTGGATATCATGTCCCTGCACACCTCCAGCGACCTCAAGGTCATCCGGGGCGGTGCCATTTCCATGATCTTTCAGGAACCCATGGCCAGCTTTGCTCCCGCCATCACCATCGGGAACCAGATGGTCGAGCAACTCCAGATCCACACTGATATGACCGCCAAAAAAGCTCAGGAACTGTCCATTGAAATGCTGGCCCGTGTGGGCATTTCCGATGCCTCCACCCGTTTCAAACAGTTTGCCTTTGAGCTCTCGGGCGGCATGCGCCAGCGTGCAATGATTGCCATGGCCCTGTCCACAAAACCCAAACTGCTCATCGCCGACGAACCCACCACCGCTCTTGATGTAACCATTCAGGCCCAGGTCATCGACCTGATGAAGGATCTGGTTTCAGAATTTGGCATGGGCATCATCTTTATTACCCATGACCTTGGCGTCATCGCCCAGACCGCCGATTCCGTTGCCGTGATGTATCTGGGTCGACTGGTCGAACAGGGCCCGGTGCGCGAGGTCATCCGCACCCCCGCCCACCCCTATACAAAAGGCCTGATCGCCGCCCTCCCCCAACTCGACGATCTGGACGTGCCTCTGACGCCTATTCCCGGCGACATCCCCTCGCCCCTCGAACGGCCGCCCGGTTGTGTTTTCAATACCAGATGCGCCGTTGCCATCGAGGGCCTGTGCACCAGGGAAATCCCCCTGTTCACACAAGTTGCCCAAAAGCATCAGGTAGCCTGCCACCTGTACAGTGAGGGGGATGACAAATGAGTGAAAAACCCCTGATTTCAGTGCGCGACCTCTCCGTCCACTTTGGCCTGCGCGGTGGCGGATTTGGCAAAAAACCGGTAGTGCGCGCCGTCGATAGTGTTGATCTGGATATTGAAGCAGGCAGTTTTTTTGGCCTTGTGGGCGAAAGCGGCTCCGGCAAAACCACACTTGGCCGGGCGCTGTTGCGTGCCGTGCCCATTACTCGCGGCGCTGTCACTTATGATGATGGTGAGGTCAGATACGATCTCACAACAATCCAGAAAGCCGAACTCAAGGATTACCGCACCCGCGCCCAGCTTATTTTTCAGGACCCCTATGCCGCCCTTTCCCCGCGCATGACCGTGCGCGATATTATCGCCGAGCCCCTCGAAGTCATGGGCCTGACCAGAACCCGCGAGGAAACGGATGTACGGGTGCGCAAAATTGCCGAAAAATGCCGCCTCAATCTGGAGCACCTGCGTCGTTTCCCCCACGCGTTCTCTGGCGGTCAGCGCCAGCGCATTTCCATCGCCCGCGCCCTTGTTTCAAAACCCCGCTTTATCGTGGCCGACGAGAGTGTGGCCGCCCTTGATGTCTCCATTCAGGCTGACGTGCTCAACCTGCTCAAATCCATTCAGCAGGAAATGGGCCTGACCTTTTTGTTCATTTCTCATGATTTGAGTGTTGTTGCACACATATGCGACCATGTGGCGGTGATGTATCTGGGCCGACTGGTGGAAACCGCCCCCACACGCCAACTGTTCGCAGCACCAAAACACCCCTATACCAAGGCGCTTTTATCCGCCATTCCCTCCCTTGATCCCGACGATCGGGGCAAGACCCAGAAGCTTGAAGGGGAAATCCCCTCGCCCACGAACCCGCCCCCGGGGTGCAAATTCCAGACCCGCTGTCCGGTCGCCATCGACATCTGTCGCAAGCAGGAGCCAAAACTCGACCACGCCGGCAACAACCACAACATTGCCTGCCATCGCTGGCAGGAATTGCTCGAAACTGACACCAAATAGTTGCCCGGTCCGCCAGGCGCCAAAGTCAGGGCTCTTTATTCTATCCGGGAAAACTCACCATCCCCTCCGGGGTGATTTTAACATCGGAAAGCGTCCGGTCTGCATGGCGCATGCGGTGGCTGAGCAGTTTTTGCGTCAGACGCAGCAGCGTTGCAGCGTGTGCCGGGTCATCTGCCAGATTTTCCATCTCATTGGGATCGTTTTCCAGATCATAGAGCAGGGGCGCCAGCGGACCATTGAAATGCACAAGTTTGAACCGTTCCTCGCGAATGATGGCCAGATTGGCTTCATGCAGCACCGTGCCAGTAATTTTTTGCCAGATCGTGGGTTCGTCCGGCTCGCCATAATCAAGTTCCAGATGCACGCAATCACGCCAGACTTCCGGCTTCTTGCCCTCAAGAAAGGGCTTGAGCGAAAACCCGTTCATACCAACGGGAACCTTGCCCCCCAGAATGTCCAGAATTGTCGGCGTCACATCGATAGATTCCACCAGTGCGTCAACTTGCATGCCATGCTGGGCCGGATTGCCCGGATCACGAATAATCAACGGTGTTCGAAAGGCCTGATCATACACATTATGCTTGCCCCACATATGGTGGTCACCCAACATTTCCCCGTGGTCGGCCATCAAGATAATCAGCGTCTCCTCGTACTGACCGGTTTTTTTCAGAAACTCCACAGCCCGCCCGATGTGAAAATCAACTTCGCTGGCTAACCCCAGATAGGTGGCGCGCAAACCCTGCACATCGGCGTCTGAATTGGCATCAATCCGCCCCTCAAATCCGCGAACAATGCTTTCCAGAGAGGGGCGAATCTGTGCAGCCCTCAAAAACGGATGCACCGCCGCTTCTTTTTCAGGACTGTCCATGCGCACTGGCAAAGGCAGCTTGGCGCCCTTGTACATCCTGTTGTAGGGAACCGGCGCCACCAGCGGCGGGTGTGGTCGAATATAGGTCAGCAGGGCAAACCAGTTCTGGTCCGCGCGCACCGCCATCTCTGAAAGAAACCGATTGGTCAAAAATGCCGTGTCACTATCTTCAGCCCGGTAAAAGGCCGGATCATCCAGCCGCGCCGGTTGACCGGGTTCAGAAGGAACCGGGTGATAGAACCGGGAGAAGTCAGGAATATCATACCCTTTTGATTTCAGGTCCGCACGCCAGGGATAGCTTTCCTGATAGCGCATTTCCACCATTTCGCGGAAACCGGGAAGCACATTCTCTTCGCTTTTCAAGTCCGGGTCTTGCGGGTGGCAACTGCGCGGGTCACGGCTGGTATCGGTATACCCGAACAACAGTGGTTCATAACCCGACTTGCGCACCTCCAACGCCACATTTGGAATACCGGCCGCCAGCGGCGTACCGTTGCGCACTGAACGGTGATTCATGGCATAACGCCCGGTAAAAATGCTGGCCCGTGAGGGGCCACACGGGTTGGTCACCGAAAAGCAATTACTAAAGGTCACTGCCTCTTTTTGCAGCGCTCTGATATGGGGCAGCTTCACATATTCCGCCAGCGCACCATCTATACAATCAGCCCGGAACTGATCCATGATGATAAACAGGACTTTTCTTTTTGTTGCCAACTTCCTTCCCCCTTGCCTGCAGGGCCACCGCTGATTCCCACAAAAACACACAAATTGCTGCAATTATCAACCAAAAACCCTCGACTTTCTGATGTTTTTGTGGTCTTTTGAGCTCTTCTTTCATTGCACGGCTGAGTAACAATCCAAACACTTCCCAAGAAAAAACCGGACGACCACAAAACCCACCGGGCCGTTGAACTGCTCGACACCCTGCGCCGGCTGGGCGGTTCAGCGCGCACCAGCCATCTTGCCCAGACCATGGACGTGTCTGAAGAAACCGTGCGCCGCACGGTAAAAAAACTCTCCCGCGAAGGGCAACTCATCCGGGTCCACGGAGGCGTCTACCTGGCCGAAGAATCCACCACACCCAGCCTGCACCGGCGCATTGGCGAACAGTCCCGGCAGAAGCGCGACATGGGCCGGTTTGTCGCTTCCCAGATAAGCGACGGTGCCTCCCTGTTTCTGGACGTTGGCTCAACCACACTCTTTGTTGCCGAAGCCCTACGCGAAAAACATAACCTCATGGTGGTCACCAATTCTCTGACCATCGCCCAGACGCTGATGAACCATAATCAGAACCGCATCTTTGTCGCCGGGGGAGAGCTTCATAATACAGCCGGGGGGGCATTTGGCTCCGCAACACAAAAATACGTTTCCAAATTTCATGTGGACCTGGCCATTCTTTCCGCCCACGCCATCGACCCGGTTCAGGGTTTTTTGCTGTCCCATCAGGTTGAGGCTGAACTGGCCCAGACCCTTGTCGCCCACGCCCGCACCTCCATCATGGTCGCTGACCATTCCAAGATCCGGCTAAGCGCGCCCTTTGTCTCCTGCGACCCCCAAAGCATCAGCCGGTTTGTCACCGACCGGCCTCTTCCATCCCCTCTGCAGAAAGCCATGAACGGCTGGGGCATTGAAGTTCTCATTGCGCCTCCAAAAAAGAAGAAAAAAAGATGAATGCACAATTATCTTCTCTGGATGATGATATTGTTTTGCAGGCGCTCTCCATTACCCAAAAGGCCAGCGAAACCGCCCGGCGTTTTTTCCGCCAGAATGTCGCGGTCGAGTTCAAATCCGATGAAAGCCCGGTCACCATGGCCGACAAGGCCATTGAAAGCGAAATCCGCGTCGCCCTCAACGCCGCGTTTCCCTCATTTGGCATTCTTGGCGAAGAGCATGGAACTGAAAATGGCGAAAATCCCGACATGTGGATTGTTGACCCTATTGATGGCACGCGGTCTTTTATATCCGGCCACCCTCTTTTTGGCATGTTGTTGGGCTTAACCCGCAATCATCAGCCAAAACTGGGAATTGTTGCCATGCCTGCCTTGAAAGAAACCTATGTAGGTGGCCCCGGCCTTGGTGCCCGGCTCAATGGCAAAAAAATCTCCGCATCCCCCTGCACCTCGCTTGAAAACGCCATTGTCTATATCAACGAAGCCAGTCGGATTTTTGCAAACAATGAGCCTGCTTTCCGCGCCCTGCTCGGCACCGGGCAGACAACCCGCATGGCCCACGATTGCTACCCCCACGCCCTTCTTGCCGCAGGTCATGTGGATTGCGTGATAGACTACGACCTCAAGCCCTTTGATTTTCTGCCCGTTGCTGCTCTCATCGAAGGCGCAGGCGGGCTGATGACTGACTGGAAAGGCAACGCCCTCACCCAAAACTCTGACGGTCGCACCATCTCCGCCGCCACCCCCCAACTGCATGCCCAGATGCGTGACCTGCTGGGGGGTATCTCGTAATGACCACGCTGGCTTTTCTGCTCAATCTCACCGGAGCCACCATGCTGCTGCTGTTTGCGGTGCGCATGGTGCAGACCGGTATCGAGCGTTCCATGGGTCCCAGCTTCAAGCGTATCATCACCTCGCGCAAGGAGAGCCGGATACGCACCGCCATGGCCGGAATTTTGCTCGCCATCGTGTTGCAGAGCGCTACCGCCGCCAACCTGCTCGCCGCCGGTTTCACCGCCTCGGGACTGCTCTCCCTGACCGGCGGGCTGGCGGTAGTTCTGGGGGCAGATTTCGGCTCGGCCATGGTCATTCAGGTGCTTTCGTTCGATCTGCACTGGATGGTGCCTGCCCTGCTTGCCATCGGCGGTTATCTCTTCCTCAAGGCCGCCAGCCAGACCCAGCGCCAGGTCGGGCGTATGCTGCTGGGCATAGCCTTCATTCTCCTGGCCCTGCGCCTCATCGGTGAGGCTATGGACCCCATCCGGGAAAGCGACTTCCTGCCCGTCATAGCCACCTACCTGACCACAGATTACATCACCGCCTTTCTGATGGGTGCCGCCATTACCTTCATCATGCATTCAAGCGTTGCCGCTATTCTGATGTTCGTGACTTTTGTCTCCCTTGGAGTGCTGCCGGTAGCGGCCGGTGTTTCGCTGGTTCTGGGGGCAAATCTGGGCAGCGCATTGCTGGCCATCTGGCTTTCCCGCGGTATGGCTATTGCCGCCCGCCGGGTACCCATGGGCAATCTCATCCTGCGCGGCTCGGGAGCTGTTCTTGCCCTTTTGCTGGTTAATAACACCCCCCTGCTATCCCTGTTCGACCTCTTCACCAGCGGGCAGGTTCTTGTCTCGGTTCACCTGACCTTTAATATTATTTTGCTGGCCTTGACCCTGCCTTTTATCGGCATGCTCGAAAAGCCACTCAAAGTCCTGCTGCCTGACGCTCCCGAATCGGAGCACAGTGAAGAAAAGTTTGCCCCAAAAAGCGCGCTGGACCAAAACGTCATCAACATCCCGCAAATGGCGCTGGCCAGCCTCACCCGCGAAGTTCTGCGCATGAGCCAGATTGTGGAGATCATGGCACAACCGGTCATGGAGCTTTACGAAAGCGGGGATCTGGAACGCATAAAAGCGGTGAAGAAACTGGATGAGGACGTCAATGCCGCGCTCAGTGACATCAGACTTTATGTAGCCGCCATCCCCCGGGATAAAATGTCAAAAGCTGAAGCCCGCCGCTCGCGCGACCTTATTGAATATTCGATCAATCTTGAAACCGCAGGCGACATTATTGCCAAGAACCTGCTGCATCTGGCGGAAAACAAGGCCCGCCGGGGTCTGAAATTCTCCAAGGCAGGTTGGGATGAACTGCAAAGCATGCATGAGCGGGTGATGTCCAACATGAATCTGGCCTTCAATGTTCTGCTTTCCGAGGACATTGAAAGTGCCCGTCAGTTGATGGAACAGAAGTCCGATTTCACCCGCAATGAAAGAAAAAGCCGCAAGAAACACCTCAAGCGCCTGCGCGAAGGCTCTGAAATTTCCCTGGAGAGTTCAGACATCCACCTGGAAACCCTTCGCGCCCTCAAAGACCTCAATTCGCAGATCGCAGCGGTCGCCTATCCCATTCTCTACAAGCATGGTCAGTTGCTTGAAACCCGCCTTGTTGAAACCATGGACAAGGAAGAGCACTAAGAAGCGTTCCCGGCAAAAGTGCGTAGCGGTTTTGCGCTTCGGCAACGTCCCCTCTTCCTCCCCCTTTTGCGGGAAAGGATCGGTAGGAGAGGGGGAAATCCCTTTCTGTTCGCAGTTTGATATAGGGCCCTGAACCTTCTCTTCCATATTGCCAGCGCCCCCAAGGCGTTTTAGCGTATATGCAAGCTACTTTCATGCCTGCAAATCCCTGGGAGGAAAAACATTGAACCGCCTCAACAATAAAACCTGCCTTGTTACCGCCGCCGGCCAGGGCATCGGGCGGGCGGCAGCCATCGCCATGCACAAAGAGGGCGCAAAAGTATTTGCCACCGACATCAACGAACATGCCTTGAGCGAACTCTCCGAACAGGGCCTTGATACCTTTGTACTGGATGTGCGCGACCCCGCCTCGATTGCAGCCTCACTGCAAACAACCGGCCCGCTGGATGTGCTGTTCAACTGCGCCGGATATGTTGAAAACGGCACAATTCTTGAGTGTGACGAAGAGGCATGGGCCTTCTCCCTGGACCTCAATGTCACCGCCATGTACCGGATGCTCAGAGCCCATCTGCCAGCCATGCTCGAAAATGGCGGTGGCTCCATCATCAACATGTCCTCCGTCGCTTCAAGCATCATCGGCGCACCCAACCGCTTCGTCTATGGCACCACCAAGGCCGCCGTTATCGGCATGACCAAATCCATCGCCGCCGACTTTATCGGCCGGAACATTCGCTGCAACGCCATCTGCCCCGGCACCGTGGATTCTCCCTCCTTGCAGGAGCGCATGCGCCAGAGCGGCGACTACGAAACGGCCCTTAAAGCCTTTAGTGCCCGCCAGCCTACCGGCCGCCTGGGAAAGCCCGGGGAAATCGCCGCCCTCGTCGTCTACCTGGCCTCCGATGAATCATCCTTTACCACCGGCACCACCCATATCATCGATGGCGGCTGGACCAACACCTGAACAGCAGGAGCGAAATACAACCATGACCCAGCACCACGAAGTTGAGTTTCTGGACACCCACCAGCACCTGATTTACCGCCAGAAAGCCGGCTATTCCTGGACCGATGATGTCCCCGCCCTCGCGGGGAAAGAGTTTCCCCTCTCCCTTTATCAGGAACTGACAAGAGACAAGGGCGTCAAGGCCACAATCTTCATGGAGAGCGGGGCCAACGACCCCGATTATCAGCGCGAGGTGCACATGGTCGCCGAACTGGCAAAGGACCCCGCCAGCAATATCCTTGGCATCATCGCTTCCTGCCGCGTGGAAAATAATGAAGGCTTTGACGCCTGGCTTGAGCAATGTTCCGACCTGGCCGTTGTCGCGTTTCGCGGCCTGCTGCATTCCCTCACCAAAGAAAATGTGCAAAGCCCCGTCTCAATCGCCAATGCTAAAAAAATTGGCAGGCAGGGGCTGGTGTTCGACCTGTGCGGGCCCCTTGAGCAGATGCCCAACGCCGCGGAGTTGGTGCACGCCTGCCCTGACACATACTTTATGCTCGACCATTGCGGCGTTCCCGATATTGCCGGGGATGACTGGGAAGAATGGAAACACGGCTTGGACTTGCTGGCCGGGCTTCCCAATGTGGCCTGCAAAATATCCGGGGTCACCGCCTATTGCGGCACCAGACCCGTAACCCTTGAAACCATCCGTCCCTATATGGACTATGTGGCCGAGGCCTTCGGCACCAGCCGGCTGGTCTGGGGCAGCGACTGGCCGGTGGTCGATGTGGGCAAGGGCATTGGCGCCTGGATTGATATGTCCCGCGCCTGGCTCGCCGGTTTTTCTCCCGAAGAACAAAGGGCCATCGCTTCTGATAACGCCATGCGCCTCTACAAGGTTTCCTGAACTGTCCCGGCCAACCGCCCCCCGCGCATGGGCATCGGAACCCCCGTAGTCGCGGGAAAGCTGAACGGCAGGCCGTGCAAAACCCGCATGCCCAGAAAGGCAAAACATTGCGCCTCGATGGCGTCCCCCATCCACTCCACACTTTCTGCCAACACTGCTACAACTCCAGCACGTCTGTTCAATTCGGCCATGATTGCCCCATTGTGCCGTCCCCCGCCGGTGACAATCAGCTTTTCGGGCCGGAGCGGTAGCAGGTCCAGCCCCCGGCCCACCGCTGAGGCAATGAAGGTCGTCAACAGCGCCGCGCCATCCTCCGCATTCAACCCTTTTGCCATGTCAGCACCAAAATCATTGCGGTCCAGTGATTTTGGATAGGACATTTCAAAATAGGGGTGTTTCAGCAATTCCCCAAGCCGCGCCTCATCCACCCTGCCCGCCAGCGCCAGTCTGCCATCCCGGTCCATCTCCCCAAGCCCGTGCTTTTTAACGAAATCATTGAGCGGAGCACTGGCCGGGCCGGTATCAAACCCCACCAGCAGGCCTTCTTTGTCCCGCCAGCTGATATTGGCCACCCCCCCAAGATTGAGCACCGCCACCTCCGGCCCGGCTCCCAGCCTGTCCAGCAGCACCCTGTGATAGCTCGAACACAGGGGCGCGCCCTGCCCGCCTGCTTCCATGTCTTTGGAGCGGAAATCATGGGCAACCGGCACACCAAGCAACTCCGCCATCAGCGCGCCATCGCCCAACTGCCTTGTCTGCCCGAAATGTCCCGGAACCGGCGCGCGGTGCAGAACTGTTTGCCCGTGAAACCCCACAACGCCAATATCGGCCATCTTCAGCCCGGCGTTTTTCACCAGTTCGGCGACCGCCCCTGCCTGCGCACGCGTCAACGCCTCTTCAGCTTGCGCAAAAACTGCCGGATCATCCCCTTCAAAATCCCATTTTTTCGCAACTTCCAGACATTCACCAATCAGCGCCCTGACTTCGTGCTCATAGGGCACAAGGCGATAGGGCCCAAATTCTTCAACCCCGGCCCCATCGGTTCTGAGCAGCGCCACATCAATATTGCCGTCCAGCACCGTGCCTGTCATCAGACCAACAGCCCACCTGACTTCCATGCTTTTCCCCTCCGTGGACCTTGCAGCTGACAATAGCAAACAACGGCTTGCCTGGTTCGATAAAATTTTTACAGCTTTTGGAACAAACTGGTGAAGCCTCCCCCTTATGATGGTGCTGAAGAGAAAATTGAACGAGGCGCTAAAAGTTGCCCCAGAATTCACAAACCAGCGCCCCTGTGGCAGAAGGCTCCCCGGCAGGCATTGAGCGTCGCAGGCACCCGCGCGTTTCGGCGGACCCCGCGGCACAAAAAGAGACCGGCCCCTATGGCGTTGACCGCCGGATTGACCCGCGCCTCAAGTTCGAGGCTCCTGCAACCGAAGCCTCCAACCCCGACAACCGCCGTGCCCATCCGCGTATAAAACTTGAAACCTCAAATTCGGAAAACGAGCGCCGCGAGCGCAAGCGCCGCCATATGGAGGCCATGCGGGCCCAGCTTCAGCGCACTATGCCCCCCGATCCAAAACAGAGCTTTCTGGATAAACTGCGCGCAAAACTTCCCTCCGGCATGGCATTGAAACCCGCTCGTTTGGCGCTCATCCTGGTTGCCGTGCTCACCGGCGGCCTTGCCGCCTATCTGGCAAGCCGTCTCGACCAGCAGGTCACCAGCCCGGCCACCGTACGCGCAATGGCGATTCCCGAAGTTGAACTTCTTCGCGAGGCCAGAACCCGAATTCTGGTTGCCGACACCACAATCGGCGTCGGCCAGCGCCTGTCACCAGCTTCAGTTTCCTGGCAGGAGTGGCCCGAGGGTTCGGTGCTTGCTGACTACGTCACCGAGGCTGAATCTCCCGAAGCCCTCACCGGCATGAGCGAAAGCGTTGCCCGTTTTGAAATATTCCCCGGCGAGCCCATCCGCCGGCAGAAGCTGGTACATGCCGAACAAGGCTATCTGTCCGCGGTTCTTGGTCCCGGTCAGCGTGGTGTTTCGGTGTTGGTTTCTGCCCAGGCTGCATCTGGCGGCTTTATCGTGCCCAACGACCGCGTTGATGTCATCATGACCCCCCTCGACACCCAGACTCGGTTCTCCCGCACCATTCTGGAAAATGTTCAGGTGCTGGCCATCAACACAAGACTTGGAGAACGGGGCACCACCGGCGATGCTGAGAACCCCGACGACCCGCGCGCTGAAATCTTCACCGATCAGGCCATTGCAACTCTGGCCCTGACCTCCGCCCAGGCCGAAGTCATTATCAGCGCAACAATGTCCTCCGAACTCTCTCTGGTATTGCGCTCAATGGCCGATTTTTCCAAGAGTGAGAAGAATCAGCCCGGCGATGCCAATCAGGCCATCCGCCTCACCAGTCCATTCTGGACAGGTAACACCGGGGGCGACCGGCTTCAATAGGTCATAACTCCCGTTTCCCCCGCCTTCCTGTTAAGCTGCTGTTGACCATAAGCTGATAGCGTCCCCTCATCTATTCCAGATTCCAGAAGGGATGACCGGTAACGTGATTGCTCCGTTTTTTCGCCAGAAACATCACCTGCACCCGCTCCTGCGCGCCAGCCTGCCGCCCTCACTTTTCCGGCTTGGAAAGCATCTGAACGGCAGTCATTTTGTCGCCGGGCTGGTGCTGATTGCACTTGCGTTCGCCCTCTCAATATCCCCTCTTGCCGCCCAGACCGTCAATTACGACCTGCAAACCACCTCTGTTCTGCGCATAAACCTGCCCGTGTCCCAGGCGGTAACGGTTACCTTTTCTGACCCGGTTGAAAAAATCGTTTCCGCTGATACCGCTATTGCTGACGCCCAGCCCATAACCGACAAGTCGCTCTATCTGGTGGGCCGTGCGTTTGGCACAACAACAGTCAATCTTTATTCAGCCGAGGGTGCCCCCGTGGGACTTCTCGCCGTAGAGGTGGGCGTTGATACTGCTGATATTTCGCGTTCTATCCGCGCTGCAGTGCCCAGTTCTGAAGTTCGTGTCAGCGCGGTCAACGGTCGTGTCCGGCTCTCGGGCACCGTAACCGACGCTGTTTCCATGCAACAGGTTTTGGAAATTGTTGAACAATATGGAAGTCCTGCCATTATCAACACAATGACCCTGGCCGGCGGCCAACAGGTCAATCTTGAGGTGCGTATCCTTGAAGCCCAGCGCGATGCCGGACGCGAGCTTGGCATCCAGTGGGGCGGCAATGTAGGCGGTGTCGGCGTTTCAATCACTGGCGGACCCAATAGTCCTGCGGCCGACGCGAGTTCATTTGCCTCCTTCATTACCAGCATTATTTCCGGCGTCAGCGGGGTTAGCCTCACCGCCACCATCAATGCGCTGGAAGCCAGAAGCCTGGTACGCACGTTGGCCGAGCCCAACCTCACCACGCTCTCAGGCGTCGAGGCAAGTTTTCTGGCCGGCGGACAGGTGCCCATCCGCACCAATGACGTGAACGGCAACTCCACCCTCACCTATCGTGATTTCGGCGTCCGGCTGATCTTTACCCCGGTGGTGCTGGGGGATGACCGCATTCAGATTCAACTGACCCCGGAGGTTTCCTCTATTGGCGGCTTTACAGCTATCGGAGATCCGATTTTCAATACCCGCACCCTTGATGCAACAGTGGAACTTCGCGATGGCCAAAGCTTTGCCGTTGCCGGACTGCTCCAGAACGATACCAATCTGAGCCAGAACCAACTGCCCTGGATTGGCGATATCCCGGTTCTGGGTTCCCTGTTCAAATCCTCCAGCTTCCAGAAGCGAGACACCGAACTGGTAGTCATCGTCACCCCGCGTCTGGTCCAGCCCGCAACCCCCGGACAGGTGCTTGCCACCCCGCTTGACGCCAGCAGGCCCGCCAACGACGTGGAGTTCTTTGCCCTTGGCCAGATGGAAGTTACCCGCCAGATGCTGAAAGACTTCCAGTCCGGCACAGGGGTTGCCGGACCCTTTGGCTACATCATCGACCTTGGACTGGAGAACGAAAATTGAGCAACATGAAACTCACCACAAGTGTGGCAAAAGGCTCTGTGGCCATTGCCCTTGGCATTTTCCTCTCCGGCTGCGCCTATGATTATCTGCAAACCACCGACCGGATTGCCTACAGCTCCGGCGATGCGGTCAAGGCCAACCTGGAAAGCCAGACCGCAAACCCTTCCACCGATTCCCAGTATGATGTCACTGATTTGGGCGAAGACGGCCCGGTGATTGAAGCCGCCGAGGACGAATAGGCCACCCCCGCTTCTCCCTCCTTCCCCCCGAAGAGGCAAGGACAGAAAACTAGGCTCAGGAATGCATCAGTCCGCCAGCCTTAAGCCGAGCCCGACGCCGCCGCATCGGCCAGAAGCTGGATATTATTGGCGATAACCATGTTATCCGGGTCAAGCGCTTCGGCCCGGCGGAAATTGCTCAGCGCCGCCCTCAGATTACCGCGCAGCATGTAGGAATAACCCAGATTGTTGTAATATTGCGCGGTTTCCCCGGTAATCCGTTTCAGCGAAGCATAGACCCTGTCTGAAAGGTCAAACCGTCCCAGCCGGTCGTACGAGGCACCAAGACCCACATAGCCTTCCGCGCTTTGTGGAGAAAGCTCTGCCACCTTTTTATAGAACGCCGCAGAATAACCGAAATTGTTGTTGCGGAAATGGGTGCGGGCCTCCACCAGTGCCGCATCCAGCGTATAATTTCCCATGCTCGAAATATCGGCAATCTGGGCTGGTGCGCGCCCGAAGCTGGAACCGCCAAAATTGCCCGAAGCGCAAGCGCTAAGACTGAGCAGCGCCGCCGCCATAAAACCAAACTTCAATATCCTGATTGTGCGCTCACGCATGCCCGTTGCCCCTTTTTACCCGACCGCCAACCAAAGCGGCTTTACTCAACTCGTGAGAAACATGGTAACGGAGCAATTAACTACATTTGGTCAATCAGATGCACTTCGCCAAACGTTTGTGACTTAGGGTTAGCGCGGAGTTAAAACGAATGGCGCGCTGCGTCTCCGGGTGGCGACTCAATTGCCGTACTGGGCATATCCATATCTATCCTGAGGATGAATACCGCATCACGCCGGTTTATTTTTACGCTCACATCTTCGCTTTTAATGCCCACATGGCGGGCGATCACCGCCACAATATCCTGGCGCATGCGCGAAATCAGCTCGGAGCGCCCGGTGCTGGCACGTTCATGAGCAAGAATGACCTGAAGCCTCTCCCGCGCCACGGGAGCAGATTTCTTGCGCCCGAACAGGGATAGAATGCTCATGCGGCTTTTCCTCCGAACCACTGGGCAAAGAAGCCTTTTTTCTCCTCGGGCAGAATTAAGGGAATTTCCTCGCCGCAAAGCCTCCTTGCAGAATCAATATAGGCACGCGCCGGAGCGCTGTCGGCATCGCAAAGGGTAATCGGTACCCCCAGGTTGGAGGCACTGAGCACGTCCTTGCTTTCGGGCACGACCCCAAGCAGGGGAATAGACAATATATCTGAAACATCATCAATTTCGAGCATTTCCCCGGTTCCGGCGCGGGTGGTGTCAAACCGGGTGATCAGCAGGTGTTTTTCCACCTCCTGCCCCTTTTTGGCCCGCTCGGTCTTGGCGTCAAGCAGCCCGATGATACGATCGGAATCCCTGACGGACGAAATTTCGGGATTGGCAATGATAATGGCAAGATCAGCATGTTTCATCGCCAGCACTGCCCCCCGCTCAATCCCCGCCGGACTGTCACAGATGACCCAGTCGAACTTCTTTCGCAAATCGCTCATCACCTGCGCCACGCCTTTTTCTGTCAGCGCGTTCTTGTCCCGGGTCTGGGAGGCAGGCAGCAGATAAAGATTGTCCAGCCTCTTGTCCCGTATCAGCGCCTGGGACAGGTTGGCATTGCCCTGGATGACATTGATGAGATCATAAATCACCCGGCGCTCGGCGCCCATCATCAGGTCAAGATTGCGCAGGCCGATATCAAAGTCCACCACTGCAACCTTGTGTCCATCCCGTGCAAGAGCCGCACCAAGCGCCGCAGTCGATGTGGTTTTGCCCACGCCCCCCTTCCCCGAGGTTACAACCACCACTTTGGCCTGTTTCTGGTTTACCATTTGCTTGCTACTCCATTACTTTTAGCTTGAGCGTTTCGCCTTCGCGCCAGGCCTGTACCGGCTTGCCGAAAAAGTCCGGATCAAAATGTTCCGATGATTTGTAGACTCCCCCGATAACAACAAGTTCAGCCTCGAACCGCTGGCAGAATATGCGCGCTTCTGAATTGCCCGCCGCCCCGGCAAAGGCCCGTCCCCGAAGCGCTCCGTATACATGGATTGAACCGCCCGCGACGATTTCGGCGCCCGAGGAAACCGAGCCTGAAACTGTGATGTCACCACGGGGAAAAAAGACTGACTGGCCGGAGCGCACAGGTAGTTTGAGCATGAGCGAATTCACTTCAGGCTCACCGGGGGTCTCTTCAGGATTGACGCCGGCCTTCTGATGGATGTCCGGCCCCGCATCATGGACGCCTTTCCCCCCCCCAAGAGATGCAAGGCCGGGCTCAATCCAGTCCGGATCGACCCCCTCGACACTGATCAGGCGAAGTTGACGCGCGCGCAGCGCGACCAGAAGTTCCAGATAGTCCGCATTCGTGAGCAAAACCCTGGACAGGTCAAGAATAAGCGGTTTTTGGGTGAAAAACTCAGGCGCCTTGGCAACCCAGCCATCAAGTTCTGCAAGCCAGTCCTGAAGCGGCTCGACCGGAGAAAGCACAAAGGCCAGAAAAGAACGTCCCTGAAAACTGAACAAACGACGCGTATGGGCTTGGATTGACACAGAACACCACCAAATCACCCAAACCCGAAACACAATTTGAGATATTTTGGTTAATAAACCGTTACTGGCGAATTTGTGTTGTTTTGCCCCTGCCGCAACCCTTGCCATATGCGCCAGAGCCACTTTGCGTTCATGTTTTTGTTTTCTAGAGTCTTTCACATTTGATGGCCCCATCAACGGTGTGTGTGCTTCTGGGCTTACGTGGAACAGGTTCTCGCGCCACCCATCAAACCGGGAGACATCGTCATCCTGGACAACCTGGGAAGTCACAAGGCAAAGGTCACCCGCCAGATCATCAAAGCTGCCGGAGCAAGGCTATGGTTCTTGCCCCCATGCTCGCCCGACCTCAACCCTATCGAGCAGACCTTCGCTAAAATAAAACACTGTATGCGCATCGCCCAGAAACGAACAATCGAAGAGGCCTGGAGTTACGTTGGCCATCTCGTAGGAACAATAACGCCAGAGGAATGTGCAAACTACATCAAAAACTCAGGATATGGTTCAATCAAAATGTGAAAGACTCTGGGCATAGGTGGTTGTCACACCGTTCTGGACATCGGTGATTATATTGCCCGCCGCATCATCGGTGAAGGTGCGGATGGTGGTGCCGTGCAGAATTTGTTCCACAGCGCTTCCTTCCATTCCAAAGAACAGATTGCCCATCAAAATCTGGGATCAAACACCTAATGCACCTTGGCCAGGAATTTTTGTAAATGTCCACTTTTGGGAGCGCTAAGCACCGCCTTTGCAGGGCCGGTTTCTTCCACTTTTCCCTCGTGGAAAAAAGCAACCTTGTCTGACACATCTCGGGCAAAGCCCATCTCGTGAGTCACCACGATCATGGTCATACCCTCCGATGCCAGCATCCGCATGGTATCAAGAACTTCACCAACCAGTTCAGGGTCAAGCGCCGAAGTTGCCTCGTCAAACAACATATAGCTGGGCTCCATCGCCAGCGCACGCGCAATCGCCAGGCGCTGTTGCTGCCCCCCCGAAAGCGCACCGGGATAGACGTCCAGCTTGTCGCCAATACCAACATGGGCAAGCTGTTTGGCTGCTATTTCTTTTGCCGCACTGCGGCTTAAACCCTTTACCACCCGTGGTGCCAGCGCCACATTCTCAAGCGCGGTGAGATGAGGGAAGGAATTCCATTGCTGGAACACCATGCCAATTTTTTGCCTTAACTTGTTGAGGTTGGTTGACTTGTCATTAACAACCGTTCCCTCAACAGTGATGGTGCCATCCTGAATGGGTTCGAGCCCGTTGATGCAATAGAGCATGGTGGATTTACCCGAGCCTGACGCACCGATAACTGACAGCACTTCGCCATTCTCGACTTTGAGATCAATGCCCTTGAGCACTTCCAGATCGCCAAAAGATTTGCGTACATTCTTGAGTTCTATCACTGCTGCCACTTTTTCTCGATGAAGTCACCAGCCTTTGAGATCGGATAGGACATGAGGAAATAAAACAATCCAACCAAAAGCATGATTTTGAAAGATTCCTGGGTTTTGGTAGTTAAAATCTGGGAGGCACGCAAAAGTTCGATATATCCGATCGCTGAAACCAGCGCACTGTCCTTGAGCACAGAAAGCGCCACTCCGATCCATGAGGGGAATACGGCACGGATGCCCACCGGCCAAACCACATAACGCATGTCCTGCCAATAGCCCATTCCAAGGGAGCGCGCCGCCCGGCGCAAACCGGGCTCGACCGCTTCAATGCCGGCGCGCGCGACCATGGCCACAAGTGCTGCGGTGTAAACCGAAAGAACGATGGTGCCAGACCAGAAGGCAGGCATTGGAAACCCGGCAATCGAGACAAAGCTGTCAAACAGGATCAGCTGGATTATAAGCGGCACCGAGCGGAATACATCAAGCAGGGAGTTCACTAAGAGCCGCACCACAATGTTTCCGGCAGCCAGCATCCAGCCAAGAATAATTCCCAGAACAGTTCCCACAAAAATGGACACGGCGGAGATCTGCAACGTGCGTATTGCCGCTTCGCCCAGAAACAGCAGATCAACCCAACTAAGGTCGGTAAATGCGTTGCCAGCCGGGTCCATTATGTGCCCTGCCCTCTAAATATTCTCCACCCGATAAGTCTGGCACCAAGCATGACTATTTTTGCGATTATGTAATAGATGACTGCGGTGGCAGCAAAAAACTCAAATGTTCTGAAGGTTCTGGAGTTAAAATATTGAGTTTCTCCGGTAAGCTCGCGCAACCCTGCCAGCATCCCAAGAGAACTCATCAGGATCACCCAGATGAACTGGTTGGTCATTGGATAATAAACGACACGCAACACCTGCGGCACGATCACATAGCGCTGGGTTTGCAAAAAACTCATCCCCAGAGATCGGGCCGCTCTTAACTGTGTCTCGGGAATGGCGTTAAAACCCCCGCGAAACGTTTCCGCCATATAGCCGGCCGTGTTAAAACTGAGGGCTGCAACAACTGCGACATAGGAACTAAGGAAAATTCCAAATTCCCCAAGCCCCCAGTAAAAAAAGAAAATCTGAAACAGCACCGGCGTGTTGCGAGCCAGTTCAACCCAGATTGTAGAGGCCGCACGCGGCAGAAAATATTTTGAACGCCGACCAAAGCTGAGCAACAGTCCTATGGAAAGGCCTATGATCATGGAGACCACAGACACCTCCATGGTAAGAAGTGCTGCATCAACCAGTTCGGGCAAGGCCTTGATGACCGGAGGCCACAAGAATTGATAGTCCATGTCAGCGTCTCATAAAAAATATTGCGCGCGTACCCTGGTCAAAAAAGTACGCGCGCAATCGAATTTCCGGCCAGGAATTAGTAATAAACGCCCACAGAAGTCAAATCAGGCATCTCGCCGCCGATGAACTCACTATAGAGTTCTTGCAACCGCCCCGAGCGATATGCGCGGTTTATGTAAAGATTGAGATAGTTGATCCAGCCATACTCTTTGCGAAGCGTCATGAAACCAACAATGTCAGCACCAAAGGGGGCAACGGGGCCCGCTTTAAGGTCGCCAAAGGCACCGGATGCAACCACATTGGCAATACCCGTATCCGTGGAAATCACCGCATCAACACGACCTTGCGATACAGCCATGAAGGTGTCGGTCTCACTCTGGAAAGTGGAAAGTTTTCCCGGAGCATCCGGCCAGTTGGCAGCTTTATAATCGGTAAAGGAGCTCTCATATGTCGTGCCAATTGCAGCTCCGACATGGGCATCCTTCAGGTCTTCCCAGGTTTCAATAGTTGAATCCGCGGGCAGTAATGCCTGGAACTGAAACACCATGTAGGGAATGGAAAAACCAACGGTTTTGGCCCGTTCCAGAGTGTCGGAAGAGGAGGCAATGGCCACATCGACCTTACCGGAAATAAGTGAAGGGATACGCTCAGCCCAGGTTACACCAAGCACCTCGGCTTCAACGCCCATCGCTTCAGCAAGATCCTTGCATATTTCAACATCCATACCGGCCGGGTTATTGTCAGCGTCACGGAAACCCATGGGCGGAAAATCAAGAACGACCGCACAGCGCAGCTTGCCCGAAGCCAAAACATCATCAAGCTTATCCGCGCTTGCAACACTTGTTGATCCGGCAAAAACCATCAAGGCCGACAGCCCCAGAGCAATTTTTTTGATAGTTGAATTCAATTCAGTTCTCCCTTTTTCAAAACACTGTTATTATAAATCACCCCAGCGTTTATAGGATACGGGGCAATTTGTCACTCCATTTTCAGTTTGATTTTTCTACATGCAAGAATTGCAGTACTTTAAGTAGTATATCAGTATTTTTCAAAAAAATCAGTTTTTTACTACCATACTACAAGGTCAGAATTATGCTAACTCAAAGTCAGCAGCTCTGCATTTCCACCTGATGCCATAATGTTTACGGACAACGTTTTTTCGGTTGCGAACCTGTAAAGATAACGCGGGCCCCCTGCCTTAAATCCTGTGCCAGACAATCCCTGCCCGCCAAACGGTTGCGAGCCAACCACCGCGCCCACCATATTTCTGTTAATATAGGTATTTCCAACCGGGGCTGATGCAAAAATCTCCGACCAGCGTCGCTCCATTCGCGTATGCACCCCAAGCGTCAGGCCATAGCCCGTGGAAAAAGCCTCTGAAATGGTTTTTTCAAGATCATTCACCTTATATCTTATGACATGTAAAATCGGACCAAAATGCTCACGCGACAAAATGCCAATATTCTCTATTTCAAACAGGTGAGGCGCAATAAAAGTGCCGTTTTTACACTCCTTGCCTAGTTTCACGGTGTGATAGCACGCCGACTGCGACTTCATCTTATGGATATGGGAGGCAAGACTTTTTGCGCTATTCTGATCAATGATGGGCCCGATATCTGTTGCCAGATATCGCGGATCACCGATGCAAAGCGCATCCATTGCTCCTTTGATCATCGTAATGGCCTTGTCAGCAATTTCTTCCTGGAGGTAGAGAACCCTCAAAGCCGAACAGCGCTGGCCCGCACTATTGAAAGCTGATTGTATGACATCATCGGTGACCTGCTCAAGCAAAGCTGTGCTGTCAACGAACATAACATTTTGCCCGCCGGTTTCCGCTATAAAAGGAACAATCGGACCCGGTTTCTCTGCAAGCACGTGATTTATGGTTTTTGCCGTTTGTGTGCCCCCGGTAAATACGACCCCTGCCACTTTTGGATGCGCCACCAGTTTTGCCCCAACGCTTCCATCACCCGGCATTAGCATGAGTATATTTTTTGGCACTCCAGCCTCATGCAGGAGTTTTACAGCCTCAAATGCAATTAAGGGGGTCTGCTCAGCAGGCTTTGCAATAACTGCATTGCCCGAGGCAAGCCCAGCCGCTATCTGGCCAAGAAAAATTGCCAGTGGAAAATTCCACGGACTTATGCAAACGAAAACTCCGCACCCATGCAGGCTTATTGAATTGGCCTCCCCGGTTGGGCCCGGCAGGTTTTGCGCTGATGCAAACTCCCGCGCCGCCTGCGCACCATAATAGCGAAAAAAATCAACCGCTTCGCGGATTTCACTGATACAGTCAGGATATGTCTTGCCCGCTTCACGCACCAGAAGTCCGGTCAGCCGCGGCATCTCTGCTTCCAGCCGGTGTGCGGCCTTATTCAGAATTTCTGCACGTCTCTGACCACCCAGGCGGTCCCATTCCCGCTGCGCAACGGTTCCCAGATCAAAGGCCAGATCAATGTCATCAGGTGATGCACAATACACAATGCCCGGAACATCATGGTTATTTGCAGGATTGATAATTTCCTGTGGACGTTCAGGTTTGCTTTTTCCCCCTGGAATGAGGGGGAATACCTCATATTGTTCGGTGTAAACATCATCCACTGCTGACAGCAGCGCGTCCAGTTCGGGTGCCGAGGCAAGATCAATGCCCTTTGAGTTATCCCGTTCTTTCCCGAATATATTCCGGGGAAGCAAAATTTGGGGGTGGCGTACCTGCTTTAGTTGGAGCGTTACCTCCAGAGGGTCTTTGACAACCTCATCTGCCCGGACACTGGCATCCATAAACCGATTGACAAAAGAGCTGTTCGCGCCATTTTCCAGGAGCCGTCGCACCAGATAGGCCAGCAAGTCCTTGTACCCGCCAACTGGCGCATAAATTCTTACGGGCGGAAACCGGCTGAAATGTTCCTGGGCAACTGTATAAACCAGTTCGCCCATACCATGCAGCCGCTGAAATTCAAATCTTCCGGCATGCTTTTCTGCCATACACATAATTGCAGATATTGTGTGGGCATTGTGCGTTGCAAACTGGCAGAACAGCCGGTCACTGTGACGCAACAGCTCCTGCGCACAGACCATATATGAAAGGTCTGTGGTCGACTTGCGGGTAAAAACAGTGAAATCAGAAAGTCCCAACTCCTGAGCATGCTTTATTTCGCTGTCCCAGTAAGCACCTTTTACAAGGCGAACCATAAACCGGCGATCAAGGTCACAGGCCAGTTGAGCCACCCACTCAATTACGGGCAAAGCCCGTTTTCCATATGCCTGAATTGCAAGTCCGAACCCCTCCCAATTCTCAAGTTTGGCGGACGAAGCAACTTTTTCAAAAATATCCAGAGACAGGTCCAGCCGATCCGCCTCTTCGGCATCAATGGTAAGTTTGATATTTAATCGCGCAGCCTCTTCAGCCAGTAATTGCAGTTTATGGCCGACATTATTTATCACGTCCTCCCTGTGCGCAAATTCATAGCGCGGATACAGAGCAGACAGTTTTACAGAAACACCGGAACGGTTATTGATGCCCCTTTTGCTTTCAGCTTTTCCGGTGGACTTGATCGCCAGCATGTAGGCATCAAAATAACTCTTTGCATTATCAAACGTCCGAGCGCCTTCGCCCAGCATATCAAACGAATAAATCTGCTCGCCCCCGAACAGTTTCCGGCCGCGCTTCATGGCCTGGTCAATTGTCTGACCCAGAACAAACTCACCCCCCATTATGCGCATGGCCTGCATAACAGCGGTGCGAATAACCGGCTCACCCAATTGGTTTGTCAAACGGCCTAGCCAGCTTGAGGAACCCTCCCATTCTTCCCCAAGGGAAATAACACGCCCGGTCAGCATCAGCCCCCATGTCGAGGCGTTCACCAGAATTGTGTCGGCATTTCCTATGTGGGAAAGCCATTTCCCAGGCGCAATCTTGTCAGCAATCAGGTCATCACGCGTTTGCCTGTCAGGTACCCGCAACAATGCTTCCGCCAGACACATAAGCGCAACGCCTTCCTGATTGGAAAGCCCGTATTCCTGCAGGAAAGCGTCAAGTATGGGTTGTTTGAAATTGCCGGATCGCGTTGCATTTACAATGGCTGCGGCCGTTGTTTCTATGCCCTTTCTGTCAGTTTCGGATAATTCGCACACACCAAGAAGGCGCTTTACAATATGCTCTTCGGGCGTGGATTTGTAAGAGGCAACTGCACTCCTCAAATGGGCTAAGCTGGACACATCCCTTAATGCCTGATCCAAGAGTGAACTACCTTATTTAGGGTCGGGATCCTGCTGCAAGACACCATAACCTCTTATCGCCGGCAAACTGATATTTTATCGTGCCGGAATCTGTTGATAGACTGGCTCCCCAATTCGTCCGAACTATGGCTTCCAGATAGCTTTTTGGGAGGTCATATTGGCCCAGTTGTTAGTGGCGGGTGCCAGGCAATGCCATTTGAACCATTCCTGTCCGCCCGGTGCCGGCTGAACTTGCAGCTGCATTTCTGCGCTAAAAAGAAAATTCACATCAGGGATTTTGGTAGCGGGAGAGGGACTTGAACCCCCGACACGCGGATTATGATTCCGCTGCTCTAACCAGCTGAGCTACCCCGCCCCGTTTTGGAGCACTAAAACGGCTCCGGGACATTGTCCGCCATCCGGTCTCTGCAACAAAGACTTTCCAGCTTGAAAAGCGCTGTTAAAACGCTTGGCGCTTCTTAGGTTCGCTGGCTTTTCCTGTCAAGCCAACTTTCGCTTTCAGGCATAGCTGGTCCGCTTCAGGTTTTAGCCGAAGCGGCAAGCCCGCGGAGCCGTGTGTGCAACACACTCGTGTGCAACACATTGGCACCAGCGGAAACAACCAGGAAACGATTCTATCAAAACCATTTACGCTCCAGAAGCAGACAAAATGCGGACACCCGCCGGTTCTTTCCGGCAGGTGCCCGCTAAAACGCCAATCAAGGGAGGGCATGATTGCCGCTTTGCCGCGCTTCATATTCCCCACTTTGCAGAGAGGATGTCCAGGCTCAAGGGGCGGGACGAGACGGGACAAAAAGCGCGGAAATTCACTCAAGAGATGTTTTTGTCAATTCCCGCTCAGGCTTGCCGCCAAATCAACCAGCGTCAGGAACTCGGCCCGATAACCCTGCCTGTCTTCGCCCCGGGCTCCGGCGGCAAGAGCGCGAATGTCATCCCAGGCCATATCTCCGGCATAGACCGAGCCGCGCAGTTTCTGCCCGAAGGCGGCAACAGCCATGGCAAAGCGCATGTCATCGCTTGTTTCGCCAAGGCTCTCATGCACCATTTCCGTGGTGATGGGGGTTTCAATCAGGCGCGAAGTGTTTTCATCGGGCAGTTTGTAGCGCAGCTTGAAAAAGCCCAGCTCGTTTGTGTCCACCGCACCGCCCTCAAGCTCCACCGTTTCCCCGTAGCGCAGCGGATCAATCAACTGACGCTGGGCACCCACCGGGGTCAGTTCATAAAGCGCGGTCACCGTATGGCCCGCCCCCACATCACCGGCATCCACCCGGTCATTATTGAAATCCTCGCGGGCCAGCGCCCGGGTTTCATAGCCGATGAGGCGATATTCAGCCACCAGCGCCGGGTTGAACTCAATCTGGATTTTCACATCCCTTGCGATGGTCACAAGGGTCGAGCCGGCCTCGGCAACCAGCACCTTGTGCGCCTCGCGGAAACTGTCGATATAATAGGCGCTGCCATTACCGTTCTGGGCCAGGGTCTGCATCAGCCCGTCATTCAGATTGCCGCTGCCAAAGCCAAGAATGGAAAGGAACGTGCCGCTCTTGCGCTTGTCTTCGATGAAATTCTTCAAGGCATCGTTGGAGGAAATTCCCACGTTGAAATCGCCATCGGTCGCCAGCATAACCCGGTTGACCCCGCCTTCGATTTTGGCCTGTTCCGCCAGTTGATAGGCCAGCTCAATGCCAGCGGCCCCGGCCGTCGAACCACCCGCGCCCAGATTGTTCAGCGCGTTGACAATTGCCGCCTTGTCGGTGGCCGGAGTGGGTTCAAGCACCGTGCCTGCCGAGCCTGCATAGGCCACAATCGACACCTTGTCGTTTTCGCCCAGCTGGTCCACCAGAAGCGTCAGCGCCTGTTTGAGCAGGGGCAGCTTGTCCGGTGCGTTCATCGAGCCGGACGTATCCACAAGAAACACCAGATTGACCGGGGGCCGCCCCACATCGGCAGGCACATAGCCCTCGATGCCGATGCGCATCAGTTGTGTGTCTGTGTTCCAGGGCGTAGCCACAATATCGATTGTGGGCGCAAACGGACTCTCAATGTCGGTTGGTGCGGAATAGTCATAAGTGAAATAATTGACCAGTTCTTCGATGCGCACCGCGTTGGGGTTTGGCAGACGTCCCTCGTTCAGCGCCCGGCGCACATAGGCATAAGAAGCGGTATCCACATCAATGGAGAAGGTCGAAACCGGCTCATCCGTCACCGCCTTCACCACATTTTCGGAGAATTCGGCAAACTGGTCGCCCCCGGCTGTGTCACGGACCATATAGCCTTTATTATCCATGCCGGGCATGGGGGATGGGGGTGCAACAATCCCGCCCAGAGGAGCCTGTTTGACCATGCTTGGCACAACCATCGTTTCGGCTTCAGGGGCAAGCTCGGTTCTTGCCCGCTCCGCCGCCGGGGCCTCATCAAGCGCTTGCTGGCGTATCTCCGGCATTGGACTGGCTTGGGTGTTCAGCGGCGCCGGGTCAGCAACCGCCCCGTTCAGGGCCAGACCATCGGTGCGGGTGTCCAGCACCTTGTCCGTTTCGGCAGCCTCCTTCCTGTCGTTGGAAAAACCAAGAGGCGCTAGCGGCGTCAGTGAAGTATTCTGAAAAAGAAACACGCCAACCGGCAGCAGCAAAAGCCCTGTCATGGTGGCGGCAATGGGAAAACGAGCGTTCATGGAAAATTGTCCTCTAATCCAGTTGATTATGGACGTAGGACGCACCGGCTCAGACATTCCTTGGGGCGCGGCAGAAGTTTTTTTTGTTGTCTGCTGATTTTGGTCAAATGCCGCCATCGCCAGACCAAGGGCGCGGCGCTTTGCTGTGTCCGAAATTTCGGGCACTTCAATGTCTTTCAGCGATTTCAGCCGTTGTTCTTTTTCAGAATTGGTCATTGGCTTCTTGCTCACAATAGTTTCTTCAGTGCTTTTCTGGCCGCATGGACATGCCCCGAAACCGTGGCTTCCCGGCACTCCATAATCTGCGCCGCCTCGGCGTGGCTTTTTTCCTCCCCGTAAACCAGCAGCATGGCATCGCGCTGGCGCTCGGGCAGTTGCCTGACTGCTGCCCACAACTCACCTGTCAGGGCGCTTTGCTCCTGGTCCGGGGGGGAATGGTCCGCACCTGTTTCCTCAAGCTCGGTATTCTGGCGATTGCGCCGCGCCCTTTTGCGCTGCATGTCGCGGGTAACATTGAGCACCACCCGGTAGAGCCACGAGGTGAAGGCCGCCCGCCCGTCATAGGAGCCAATGATGCGTACCAGCTTCACCACCACATCCTGGGCAATATCTTCGGCGTCCTCGCGCGAACCGCTCCATTTGTAGGCCACCCTGAAAATGAAGTCGTAATTCTCGGAAATCAGGGTCTCAAATGCCGCCCGGTCGCCACCCGCCGCCTGCTCCGCCAGCAGGGCAGCCGCAGACGCGCCAGCAAATCCGCTCGCCTCCGTCTCAGTGCTCACAGCCAGTTCCGGCATGGGCTTTTGTGCCACCTCGTTGACGTCCAGTTATTTCTAAGACGTTTGAGCACGACATTTCCTTGGGTTGCGGATAATGGCTTTTATTTTCCCTCGTCATTGCAAGCACCCTCACCCTGAGCCTTTATGGTGAGCCTGTCGAACCACGAACGAAGGGTGTGGGGCAATCCAGAACTTTCCCGGAGTCCTGACCCTGAAACTCAGGCGGCAAAGGCCGAGGGCACCGCTTCGGAAATAAATCCGCCGCCCAGAACCTGGCTCCCCGCTTCCTCGCTCTCGTAGAACACACAGGCCTGTCCCGGCGAAATGCCGTGCTCCCCGGCAATCAGGGTTACCAACACCTCTCCATCACGCACCTGCAAAACCGCCGGTTGCGGCGCCCTTGTCGAGCGCACCTTGGCCTGCACCGCCAGTCCGTTGCCCCCCACACTGGCCTCAAGACTTTTTTCCCCCAGCCAGTTGATGTCACGCAGTTTCACCGTGTGGGTTTTCAGGGCTTCGTATGGCCCCACCACCACCTGCCGGTTTTCCGGGTCCAGCCGCACCACATAAAGCGGCGCACCAACCGAAACCTTTAAGCCCCGGCGCTGGCCGATTGTATAATTGGCCACCCCCCCATGATGGCCCAGCTCCCGCCCGTCCACATGCACGATTTTCCCCGGAGCCATCGCCTCGGGATGGATTTTGCGGACAACGTCACTATAGCGCCCCTCAGGCACAAAACAGATGTCCTGACTGTCGTCCTTGTCGGCGATGTCCAGCCCCATTTCCTCCGCCAGTGCCCGCGTTTCGACCTTGGTTAGTCCGCCAAGCGGAAAGCGCAAAAAAGCCAACTGTTCGGGCGTGGTTGCAAACAGAAAATAGCTCTGGTCGCGCGCTTCATCCACGGGCCTGAGCATCCGGTGCACCCCGTTCACCACTTTTGAGCGCACATAATGTCCCGTTGCCAGCGCCTTGGCATCAAGGTCTCGCGCCACCCCCATCAGGTCGGCAAATTTCACCGTCTGATTACAGGTGATGCAGGGCACGGGTGTCTCCCCTTGCGCATAGCTTTTGGCAAACGGCTCAATCACCGCTTCCTTGAAACGCTGTTCATAGTCGAGCACATAATGGGGAATGCCCAGCTTGGCCGCCACCCGCTTGGCGTCGTGAATATCCTGTCCCGCGCAGCACGCACCCTTGCGATGAATGGCCTCGCCGTGGTCATAAAGCTGTAATGTGACCCCCACCACATCATAACCCTCTCCGGCCAGCAATCCGGCAACCACCGAGCTGTCCACCCCCCCCGACATGGCCACAACGATGCGATTGTCTTTTGGCTCTCCGGGCAGGCCCAGCGAATTGAGGTTTTTGTCTGTCATACTGTCTCCACCTGAACGGGCTCAAATTCCCGGGACCGGTCCCATGGGGTTTAGTCCAAAATCAGAACTAAAACAATCAGCTTTACTTCATCCCGGCCGCATCGCCCTGCCTTTCAGATAAGCCCGGCAAAAATTGCCATCCTGCCGGTCCTTTATTGCCGTGCAACAATATTTTTCCATCGACCTGCTCGCCGCATAACTCTTCAACTCATTGTAAGGGCTGCATTTTCCTAAAATACTCAGAACTGGCAAGCCTCTTGCACCGCATGGGGGCGAGCCCGTGTGCCCAAACCAGAGGAATTTGCCGTCTTGACCAGCCCGTTTGACATTGCAGCAGCCAGAAGCCCCCTTGGTGGCTCCGCTATTGTGCCGGGCTCTGCTCAAACCCCTAAGGGGAGCACCACCCCCACCGGCCTGTTCAACGCCATCCTTGCCGGCTTGGGCGGCAACGACAAAGCATCGGTTGCCGAGGGTACCGCACAAGGGGCGACTGCTTTCAACACCGAACAGAACTGGCTCGACCAGGGCACCGCCAACCCCGAACTCAGCCTGTTCGCCCAGAGCCTTGAGATTGCCCAGGGCACCAGCAGTCCAACCCTGTTGCCAGACACTGAGACAATGATTGAGACAGTGCTCGACCCGGCATTGGCCGGACAAGACAGCAGCGCCCCCAACACAGGCGCACTCGCAGAGGTGAACGCACCGACAACACAAACCAGCGGACAGCCCGCACTGCTCACAGGTGCTTTGGTCACCGGCATTGACGCTGTTTCACCTGCGCTGGTATCCGCACCCCTCCCGGCGCCCCTGCCCTCAGGTCTGAGGAGCGCAGGCGCAACCCCCGCCGCCCCGGCTCCAACTCCTCTTGTTGAAACCGCCTCCCTGCCAACTGCACCAGTTCAGACAGGCACCGAACCGCCCAAAACACCAGCCGGCGTACAGCCGCACCCCACACCGGGCTCGCAAGAAGTACAGCTTGCTTCGGCTACCAAACTGTCAGCCGGACCCGCCCTTGAATTCATCGCCACCAGCGCCACGCGCGCAGCGCTTCCTGCAGTAAATGGCACCCCGCCACCCTCTCTTGACGCGCTGGTGACGGGTACTCTTGTGGCGGACAACACCAAACCCGGCGCTCCAAACCTGACACAAACAACCAATCCGGGTGCACAGGCCACACAGACGACACAAACCACCCAGCCCCTCCCGCCTGATTTGGCTGCCTCCCTTCAGCGCCAGCTTTCCCCTGAAGGCCAGCGCCCGCAACTGGGTGGAAATACAGGAACGCAGAAGCCGGCAAACGGAACTGTGCCCGGCGCACCTTCTCTTGCCCCGGGAACAACAGCACTCGCACTGGCCATAACTCCCACCGCACTGATTAATGGACAGGCTGAACTGATGGGCACCACCTCCGACCCGGCTCTGGCCGCACAGACCCTTGGGCAGTCCGCCGCCCCGCTTTCTCAAGCCTCTGTGGCCAACGGCACCCCGGCTTCTTTCACCAGCACGCTGCAGAATGCCTACCAGCAGGCCCAGGTCAGCATACCCAATATGGCCGTTGAAATCGCCCGTAATTTTGCCGCCGGCAACAACCGCTTTCAAATCAGAATGGATCCACCCGAACTGGGGCGCATCGACGTGCGCCTGAACATTGATGAAAGCGGCGCTCTGCGCGCCCGCCTTGCCGTTGAGCGTCCCGAGACCCTTGATCTGCTACAACGCGACACCCGCGCCCTTGAACGTGCCCTGGCTGAAATCGGCTTTGAAGGCACAAAGACCAACCTTGAATTTTCACTGAAACAAAATCCGTTCACAGACGGCAGCGACAAGGACAATCAGGCCGTCCCCAACCCTTCTGAAACAGACCTGAAGGACCAGGAACAGGCCCGGCAGGCCGATATGATAACCGCAACCTATCGCGGCAATATCAGCCCCGGTGGCCTGGACCTTTTGGCATAGGAAAAAATTATGACAATAAATTCCATCGGTGGCTCACAATCCTCTCTCGTTGGTGCGCGCAATTCCATTGCCGACAATTTCGATACGTTTTTGTCCCTGCTCACCACACAACTGAAAAACCAGAACCCGCTGGACCCGCTGGACACCAACCAGTTCACCTCCCAGATGGTCGAGTTCACTTCTGTTGAGCAGCAGCTCAAGACCAACGAGTTTCTTGAAGCGCTGGTCATCTCTAATCTGAACTCCACCTATACTGAGGCTGTTTCCTTCATCGGCAAGACCATCACTTCGTCCGGCTCCAGCACCCAACTGGCTGATGGGGAGGCCACATGGAGCTATGACGTAGATGCAAATGCGCCCAATTCGGTAATTACCATCACCGATTCCTTTGGTAATGTCGTGCACACCGAAGAAACTGCCCTCACTGCCGGGGAGGGCACATTCACCTGGGACGGCAGGGATGCAAATGGCGGTCAGATGCCCGATGGGGCCTATACTATCACGATAGACGCCCGCAATGCTGATGGCGCCTATGTGCCCGTAACCACTCAGATGTCAGGTACGGTGAGCGGGGTTGACCTGTCCGAAAGCGAGCCGGTGCTTATTGTTGACGGCGCCCGGATTTATCTCTCCAGCGTCACCTCGGTTCGCGCACCCGAAACTGCATAAGCCAATATAAAACCACCAGAAATACGGTTTTCTAAAACTCTTAACCACTTGTAACCATGGACTTAGGCAATTCTTAAGCCGCGTGTTCTAGGGTACCTCTCAGTAAAGGTCAGGTTAAGTAGAGAGTAAAATGACCGTGCAAATGCGTCCGCGTGTAAAGTACGTTATCGGCCCAGACGGCAGTCCCCTAACGATTGCCGATTTGCCGCCCACAAACACCCGTCGCTGGGTTATCCGCCGCAAGGCCGAAGTTGTCGCCGCCGTGCGTGGAGGGTTGCTCAGCCTTGAAGAGGCCTGCACCCGCTACACGCTGAGTGTTGATGAGTTCCTCAACTGGCAGGCCGCCATCGACAAACACGGTCTTGCCGGCCTGCGCACCACCTGGATACAGCATTACCGCGAGGGTTAGGAGCGCTGCCAGGATAAGTGCATGGCGGTTATCCGGTTCGGCAGCGCGACCACCAAAACAGGCGCTGCCAGGATAAGTGCATGGCGGTTATCCGGTTCGGCAGCGCGACCACCAAAACAGGCGCTGCCAGCAAAACAAGCGCTGCCAGCAAAAGCCAGCCCGTCGGCGCGAGACAGAAAACCACCGGTTTTGTGCTTCAGCCAGTACAATCATTAAAAAACACCCCTGCCCGATACTGCCTCCCCTTGTCGCAAAAGTCTTGCCGGATATAGAACCCTTAGGCTTTGTCCAGTCAGCCTTGCGGGCTGATTTCAACCTGGGTCAAAGCCAGGATCAGGAGCTTCCCAAAACTGCCAAACCGGAGCTTTTTGCCTGAAATTCGCATTCTGACACGATCGGTTAAGATATTGTTTACCATACACTAGGTAAATTTTGCCCACCCTCAAACTGATTTGGGGGCCAACAAAACATCTTACGTGTCGGGCTCTTTTGCGTATGAATAATGCTACAGAAATCCTCCAGCGGATGGGCCTCGCCCGCATTGCGGCCATGGGTCTTGTGGCTGTCCTCATGCTGGGATTCTTTGCTTTCCTTATTTTCCGCATCACCTCCCCCCAGATGGCTCCGCTCTATTCGGGCCTCTCTTTTGACGACAGCGCCGCTATTGTCGCCAAGCTGCAATCTACAGGCGTGCCCCATGAGATACGCGGACAGGGTGAGAGCATTCTTGTGCCCCGCGATCGCATCACTGCCATTCGCATGGAGCTGGCGGGGGATGGCCTGCCTACTGCCGGGCAGGTCGGGTACGAGATTTTTGACACCCAGAGCACCCTGGGCGCGACTTCCTTTGTGCAGGATGTCAACCTCATCCGCGCCATGGAAGGCGAGTTGGCCCGCACTATTTCCTCACTGGCCCGCATCCAGACCGCCCGCGTGCACCTTGTCCTGCCCAAGCGCGAATTGTTTCGCCGCGAACGTCAGGATCCCTCCGCTTCCATCACTCTCGGAGTACGCGGTACTCTCAGTGGCTCTGAGATCAGTGCTATTCAGCATCTTGTTTCCGCCGCTGTTCAGGGCATGAACCCCAATCAGGTTTCCATCATCGACAGTGCCGGCCGCCTGCTGGCTGCGGGCAATGGCGACAATGGCACAGCAGCAATTTCCGGCGACCTTGCCGCGCGCGCCGATGCACTTGAAAACCGGCTGCGCACCCGGCTTGAAGAAATGCTCACCAATATAGTGGGCCCCGGACGCGTGCGCGTCCAGGTGAGCGCAGAACTGGAATTCAAACGCCTGACCACCACCACCGAAACCTATGACCCCGATGGACAGGTTGTGCGTTCAACCCAGTCCCGCGAGCTTGATAACTCCAGTTCCGCTCCCACAAATGGTGGAGCAGTAACGATTGGGAATGAATTGCCCGGCGCAGTCGCAGATGGTGCCAATGCCAGCGCCAACACAGAAAATTCCTCCACGACCGAGGAAACGATCAATTATGAAATTTCCAAGTCCACCCAGACCGAAATCAACGAAGCCGGCTCCATCAAACGCCTCTCGGTCGCAGTGGTTGTTGACGGGATATATACTCAGGATGCCAACGGCGCTGCCCTTTATCAGGCCCGCAGCGATGCCGAGATTGAACAGATAAGAGCTCTGGTGCGCTCCGCCATCGGCTTCGATGCCGACCGGGGAGACCAGCTCGACGTGGTCAACATGCAGTTCGCCGAACGCCCCGGCCTTGCCGCTATTGGCACCGAAAGCCCCGGCCTGCTGGATTTCACCCGCGACGACCTGATGTCAGCCGCTGAAATGCTTGTTACCCTTCTGGTCTCCATCGCCCTGATGCTGTTTGTCATGCGTCCGCTTATCAAGCGGGTGCTGGAGCCTGAAGCTCCCATGCCCCTGCCTGCGCCCACCGAGATGGGCAGCGCCCCGATGAATGCGACCGAAGCATTGGAAGCCGCAGCCGCCGCAGCCGGCGCCCCCGAGCCTGAATACATGAACAAGGCGAAGTCCGAGGGCGAGGCCCAGTCACGCGCCCTTGAAAGCGTTGGAACACTGGTCGAAGAAAACCCCAAACAGGCCTCAGTCATCGTGCGTGACTGGCTCCATCAGGCGGCCTAGGCGATTATGGCAAATACCGAACTTGCAGAAACCAAAAAAAGCGCCGCCAGCTCCGGCCTAGTGGGCGCCGACGCCGAGGCGCGCAATCTTGAAGGGGCGGAGAAAGCCGCCGCCTTGTTGCTGGCACTGGGTCCCGACCATGCCAAACCGATTTTTGAGGAGCTGGACGAAATCGAAATCCGTCAACTCTCCCGTGCCATGTCCGCGCTTGGCCCCATAACTCAGGACATGCTTGATATGTTGCTGGTCGAGTTTGTCACCGGCATATCATCAAACGGCTCGGTTTCGGGCAACGCGGAAACTACCGAACGCCTCTTGCTCTCCTTTTTGCCTGGCGAACGGGTGGATTCCATCATGGAGGAAATTCGCGGACCAGCAGGGCGCAACATCTGGGAGAAACTCTCCAACGTTCAGGAAGATATTCTGGCCAGCTACCTGAAAAATGAATACCCCCAGACGGTCGCAGTTATCCTCTCCAAGCTCTCCACCGACCACGCCAGCCGTATTCTGGCCGTACTGCCTGAAGAGCTGGCTCTGGATGTTGTCCAGCGCATGCTCGCGCTGGACCCGGTACAAAAGGAAATCCTGGAAAAAATCGAATCAACCCTGCGCATCGAATTCATGTCGACCCTTTCCCACACTCAGCGCCGCGACAGTCACGAACAAATGGCCGACATCTTCAATTCATTTGACCGTCAGACCGAAACCCGGTTTCTGACTTCGCTTGAAGAGGCAAATCGCGAAGCTGCCGACCGTATTCGTGAACTGATGTTCACCTTTGACGACCTGATAAATCTCGACCCCGGAGCCATCCAGAAACTGCTTCAGGGCATGGATAAAAATGCCCTGACCATGGCTCTGAAAGGTGCCAGCGACCAGGCCAAGGAGTTGTTTTTCTCCAACATGTCCGCCCGTGCCGCCAAAATGGCCAAAGACGATATGGAAGCCATGGGTCCGGTCCGGCTCTCCGACGTCGATGAAGCGCAAAGTCAAATGGTCAACCTTGCCAAGGACCTTGCAGCCAAGGGCGAAATCCAGATTAGCAAAGGCAGTGATGAGGAGATGATCGGATGAGTGCAACCGCTTCTCCCACCAAATTCGCCTTTGATCTGGACCTGGGCCAGGCAAGCGAAAAGTCCCGCATTATTGCAGAGAGCACGCTGGCCGACATGCTCAGGAAAGCCGAGGAAAAGGGGTATGCCCGGGGTCTTCGTGATGGCGAAAACACCACAACTGCAAATGCTGCAAAAGCCTTGAGCGCCGACGCCAAAACTCTGCTCACAAAGGCCAGAGAAATTGAAGCCGACGCTGAAACATGGCAGAAAAACAACATGGCCGATGCCATTCAGTTTGCCCTCAGCGTGGCCAGAAAACTCGCCGGCAATATGATTGCCCGCCGGCCCCTTGGCGAAATAGAAAAGCTCCTCAGTGAGTGTTTTTCTTCCCTGGAAGGGGTGCCCCATCTGGTTATTCGCTGCAACCCTGAACTCGCAGACAAGGTGAAGGAAGAGGCCGAGGCGCAAATGAAAACCAGCGGGTTTTCCGGGCGCCTTGTCATTCTGGGCGAGCCTGAAATTTCCCTGGGCGATGCACGTCTGGAATGGGTTGACGGCGGGCTGGTGCGCGACATATCCGCCCTGTCAGCCCAGATTGATCAACGCATTTCTGTCTTTCTTGACAGTCAGACAACAAACAACGAGCCGCAACAGGTCCGGCTCAAGGAAGCTGAGCAATGAGCACAGAAAATGATATCAACGCCGACGCAATTGCTGAAGCAGGGGCAATTGCAGCGCAGGAGCCGGGCGAACAGAGCGCTGGCACCGCTTCGGGTGAAATTCCGCTTCAGGAGATGGAAGCCCCCAAAAAGGACATCCCCGAACCGCCCACAGACAAAACAGCTGAAGATCTCGAAGCGGTTTTTGACGTGCCGGTGCGCATCTCCGTTGTGCTCGGGCGCACCCGCATCCCGGTTGCAGAACTGCTCCAGATGGACGCCGGAACCGTACTCGAACTCGACCGGAAGATTGGCGAGGCTGTGGACATTTACGTCAATGATCGGCTGGTGGCCCGCGGAGAAATCGTGCTGGTTGAACACCGTCTCGGGGTAACCATGACCGAAATTATCAAGGCAGCCTAGATTACGAAGCCTGACCTCTGTTTGAATAAAAGGAATAGACAAAATGCGACTTCTTATCATTGGTGCCCTTGAAGGTCAGCTCTCAGAAGCCACCAAATTGGCCATGGATGGCGGCGCAAAAGTCGCCCACGCCCCCTCAATCGAAATCGCTTTGGCTTCCCTTAGAAGCGGCAAGGGTGCAGACTTGCTGCTGGTCGATGTCATGGTCGATATTCCCGCTCTCATCAAGGCTCTTGAGGAAGAACGCATCCATATTCCCGTAGTTGCCTGCGGCACCGAAACCAACGCCGCCGCCGCCGTCAACGCCATTCGTGCCGGGGCCAAGGAATATATCCCTCTGCCTCCCAACGCCGAACTTATTGCCGCCATTATTGCAGCCGTTGCCCGTGAGAGCTCCGAATTCCTCTATCGCGACCCCTCAATGGCCGCCCTTATCAAGCTTGCCGACCAGATTGCCCCCTCTGATGCCAGTGTGCTGATTACCGGAGAGAGCGGCACCGGCAAGGAGGTGCTCGCCAAATATCTGCACGCCCGCTCCAAGCGCGCCAGCAAGCCATTTATTTCCATAAACTGCGCTGCCATCCCCGAAACGTTGCTTGAAAGTGAATTATTCGGTCATGAAAAAGGTGCCTTCACCGGCGCAGTTGCCCGCCGCATCGGCAAATTCGAGGAAGCCCATGGCGGCACGCTTCTTCTGGACGAAATCTCCGAGATGGACGTGCGCCTGCAATCCAAGCTTCTGCGCGCTATTCAGGAGCGCCTGATTGACCGGGTCGGCGGCAGCAAGCCGGTGCCTGTTGATATTCGCATTCTGGCCACCTCCAACCGCGACCTGAGCGCAGCGGTCGCTGAGGGAAGTTTCCGCGAAGACCTGATGTTCCGCCTCAATGTGGTCAACCTGCAAATCCCCGCCCTCAGGCAGCGTCCCGGCGACATCATCGCCCTGTCGGAATTTTTCGTCGCAAAATATGCAAAAGCCAACGGACTATCTGAGCGCATCCTGTCCGATACCGCAAAAAAAGAACTGTTGCGCGCGCCCTGGCCTGGCAATGTGCGCGAGCTTGAAAATACCTTGCACCGCGCGGTGCTTCTGTCCTCCCATGACACGATCGGCCCCGAAGAAATCCGCATGCCCGATGGTTCGGGTCTCTCAGAAGTGGCTCAGGCTCACTCCCTGGCGTCCGAAGCTGCCCAGACCGCAAACAACCTCACCCGCGCCATGGTGGGTTCCACGGTCGCCGAAGTGGAACGTGACCTTATCCTCGATACACTCGACCATTGCCTTGGCAACCGCACCCACGCTTCAAACATCCTTGGCATTTCCATCCGCACCCTGCGCAACAAGCTCAATCAGTACGCTGATGCGGGCGAGACCATTCCTGCTCCGGGCGAGCAGAGATCAAGCGCTGCATAAAACAAAATGAAACACCGATTGACCAGTTTTGAGGGGATTGTGCGTGGCTGACCAGTCCCAGACCGGCGGCCCGCCTCCTTCAGGGTTTCGCTTCCCCTCGTTTGCCGACATTTCCAATCTGCTGAGGCAGTCCGACATCGCGCTTGCCACCGGCGTGATGGGCATTATTGTTGTTCTCATACTGCCCCTGCCCCCGGTTATGCTCGATGTGCTGCTTGCGGTATCCATCGTCTTTTCCGTGCTCATTCTAATGACCACCCTGTTCATCAAGAAGCCGCTTGAGTTTTCAGTATTCCCCACCGTTCTGCTCATTGCCGCCATGAGCCGGTTGGCACTTAATCTGGCCTCGACCCGGCTTATTCTGTCCGAGGGCCACACCGGCCCTGGCGCCGCGGGCAATGTCATTGAAGCCTTTGGCAATTTTGTCATGCGCGGCAACTTCGTCATCGGCATCATTGTTTTTGCCATCCTGCTCATCGTCAACTTCATCGTCATCACCAAGGGCTCGGGCCGTATTGCCGAAGTCGCCGCCCGCTTTACCCTGGACGCCATGCCCGGCAAGCAGATGGCCATTGACGCCGATCTTTCCGCCGGACTGATTGAAGAGGCCGAAGCCCGCCAGCGCCGCAAGGATCTTGAGGACGAAAGCTCATTCTTTGGCGCCATGGACGGTGCTTCAAAATTTGTGCGCGGAGACGCCATTGCCGGTCTGCTGATTACCTTCATCAACATCATCGGCGGCATCATCATCGGTGTCGGCCAGCAGGGGCTTGGTTTTGGCGAAGCCGCCAATGTCTATACGCTTCTGACGGTTGGCGATGGCCTGGTCAGCCAGATACCGGCTCTTATCGTCTCCACTTCCGCTGGCCTGCTGGTTTCAAAAGCCGGGCTGGCGGGCAGCGCCGATAGGGCGCTTGCCACCCAGTTTTCCAGCTATCCCAAGGCCCTTGGCATGTCCGGTGCGGTTATGGGCGTTATGGCCTTCCTGCCCGGCATGCCCACCTTTACATTTCTAGCCCTTGGCATTGGCACCTGCTATCTTGCCTACAAAGCTTCAGTGGCCAACAAAAAGGCCGTGCGCGACAAGGAAACCAAAATCGCCGACAAGGAGGTCGAAAAGGCCAAACCCGCCGAAGAAGCACCCATTTCCGAAAGTCTCAAGATTGATGAGCTCAAACTGGAACTGGGCTATGGCCTGCTCAATCTGGCCAAGGAGGACACTAACGGCACCGATCGCCTGACCGAGCAGATAAAGGCCCTGCGCCGTCAGCTTGCCCTTGACCTCGGCTTCCTGATGCCCCCGGTGCGCATTCTTGACAACATCCAGCTCCAGCCCAACGACTATTCTATCAAAATCAAGGAGGTTGACGCGGGCACCGGCACGCTTTTCCCCAACCAACTGATGGTTATGGACCCTGAGGGTAAACAGATTACCCTGCCCGGAACCCACACTACCGAGCCCACTTTCGGCCTGCCCGCCACCTGGATAGAGCAGGGCCTGCGCGACGAGGCCGAGTTGAAAAACTATACAATTATCGACCCGGCAACCGTCATCTCGACCCATCTCACCGAGGTCCTCAAGGTCAATGTCGCCGAATTGCTCTCTTACACCAATGTGCAGAACCTGCTTTCAAATCTGGGCAAAGACGAACAGAAACTGGTCGAAGATATCGTACCCAACCAGATTTCGGTTTCCGGCATCCAGCGTGTTTTGCAAACCCTGCTCAACGAGCGCATTTCCATTCGTGACCTGCCCACCATTCTGGAAGGTGTGGCCGAAGTCGCCGGGAGCGGCCTGGCCCCCGCTGCCATTGCCGAACATGTGCGCAGCCGCCTCGCCCGCCAGTTGTGCGCGGCCAATTCAGCCCCCGATGGCACCTTGCCCCTGCTCACCCTGACCCCGCAATGGGAGCGCGACTTTCACGATGCAATGGTGGGTGAGGGCGACCAGCGTCATCTGGCCATGGCCCCCTCAAAACTGCAGGAGTTCATCAAAGCCGTTCAGGAGGCCTTTGAAAGCGCCGCCCAGCTTGGCGAAATTCCGGTACTCATCACTTCGCCCTCAATCCGCCCCCATGTACGCGCCATCATCGAACGCTTCAGGCCCCAGACGGTCATCCTCTCCCAGAACGAGGTCCACCCCAGAGCGCGGCTCAAAACGGTGGGGAGTGTTTAGGGGCAGGACTAGGCAGATTGAGGGGCAAGCACGTCACAAGTCACCGTGCTCCCCCGGACCACGCGCCGGGGACTGCCTTCAACTAAAACCGGTCCAAAACAACCCTCACGGCCTTGCCAGCACCCACACTCCGCCAAGCCCGTCGCCATTGATGTCACCCACATCCTTGTCCCCGATATAACGATAAAGCGGTTTGCCCTTGAAGGCCGCCTGCATGGAGCCATCGGTGCGCGCAATCAGCGAATAGTTTTCCCCCAGCTGAGCATTCGCATCCAGAAGGACCGGAGGCCAGTTGGCAGCGCATTCTCCATAACAGTTGGAAACCCCAGCTCCATCCTTGGCATAATAATAGAGCGACATGTGGCTCTGGTTCATCATATAGACCTGCCCGCGAAACTCGCGCGAATGCACCAGCGCGTTGCCATGCGAACTGGCAAGGGCGGGCCCGGCACCAAGCCCCAGGGCAACCATTGCGCCAATGGCGACCTTCATGATTTTCATGTTCAGTTCTCCTGTATTTTTTCCGTTCCAAAACACACCAGATATGCATTTTTTGGCATATGTTACCGTGAAAACACTTTCCCCGTTCAAGCGCAAAAAACTTTTTGGTGAATGGCGGATTGGAAACGAATGCTCCTTCCCCTTTGGGAACGACCAGCTGGATCGGCACACCCAGGCACCCCCTCATCCCTCCGGAGACTGAAGGCCGTCTTAAAGGGCGAGGGGGGCGGCCCTACCGCACCGTCCTGGACCCGATCCGGGACCTCACTTGCCCGCCAGAGACCCCGGCTCGTGGGCCGGGGAGATACGCCAATTATGACCCCTTCTTCCTCTCCGCTTCCTGCGGTTTCCCCCTCCCCCCTTTTTGCGGGGGAGGGTCGGGGGTGGGAGGATTGGCAAATTTATCTCAGCACTCCACTACGCTGACACTTAAGCCGCCCAGCGAGGTTTCCTTGTAGCGTTCGTCCATGTCGCGGCCGGTGATGCGCATGGTTTCAATGCACTGGTCCAGCGACACTTTGTGAGAGCCATCCCCGTGCATGGCCAGCGAGGCCGCCGCCACTGCCTTTACCGCCCCCATGCCGTTGCGCTCGATGCAGGGGATTTGCACCAGACCCTTAACCGGGTCACAGGTCATCCCCAGATGATGTTCCAGTGCGATTTCCGCTGCATTTTCAATCTGGGCGTTGGAGCCCCCCATGGCAAGGCACAAGGCTCCTGCCGCCATGGCCGAGGCTGAGCCCACCTCCCCCTGACAGCCAACTTCCGCCCCCGAGATAGAGGCGTTGTATTTTATCAGCCCCCCGATTGCCGCCGCGCACAACAGCATCTCGGGGACCATTTTGGGGTCTGCATCGGGCACATGGTCCAGATAATAGCGAATAACCGCAGGCAACACCCCCGCCGCCCCGTTGGTGGGGGCCGTTACCACCTGCCCCCCGGCGGCGTTTTCCTCGTTCACCGCCATGGCATAGGCGGAAAGCCAGTCGATAGCCGAGTGTAGCGGCACAGCGTTTTGGCCCCGTTCCTCGCTTAAAGTGCTAAACATCGCCTTGGCCCGGCGTTCAACCTTCAGCCCCCCCGGCAGCTCGCCCTCCGTTTCCAGCCCCCGTGTGATGCAATTGTCCATTGCAGTCCAGATGTCGGCAAGCCGCGCTTCGATCTCGCTTTCGGGATAGAGCGTTTCTTCGTTGGCTCGTTTCATATCGGCGATGCTTTTGCCCGAGGCCTCGCCCATGGCCAGCATTTCATCCGCCGAGTGAAAGGCAAAGGGAATATCCGGGCCTTTCTCCGGCTCCCCTGACGAAGCCGCCATCTCGTTTTCACAAAGCACAAAACCGCCACCCACGGAATAATAGGTTTCTTCGAGCGCAGTCGTTCCGTCCCCGTCCACGATGGCAAATTTCAGCGCGTTGGGGTGGAGATTTTTGCGGGTCTTTTTGTCGAGTACAAAGCCATTGTCCGGGTCAAAGCTGATAGGGAACCCGCCACATTCAGGCAAAGTCCTGGATACCCTCAGCCCCTCAATCGCCGTGCTCACCGCCCCCGGCTTTTGTTCGGGTAAAAATCCCAGCAGCCCCGCCGTGACCGCCCTGAGGGTTCCGTGCCCGACCCCGGTATGAGCCAGCGAACCGAACAAAGAGACCTCAAGCCTGCATCCAGCGCTCAGGCACCCCGGATTATCCTGCACCAGCGCAATAAAGCGCCCCGCCGCCAGCGTTGGCCCCATCGTGTGCGAGGAGGACGGGCCAACCCCGATTTTGAACAGGTCAAATACCGAAACAAACATCAAAATTCTCTCGCCATAATTGCCAAAAATTGCATCTAACTCTGCTCCCCACCTTTAGTTGATTTTTTTTGACGGGCAAGCAACCGGAATTGGTTAAAAATATTGCTTGACTTGAGCGATCAACAGGCGCAATGCGGGCCGCCCAATCCAGGCGCAGGAGAGCGGCCGGTGGAACCTTCCATAATTGTCATGATTTTATTTGCCGCTGTCTTGCACGCGGGCTGGAATACTCTGGTCAAGGTTTCGGGCGACCGGCTCTCGGTGATGGCCTGGATAACCCTTGCCGGGGCTGGTGTTTCGCTGGCGATTCTGCCCTTTGTGCAGGCTCCCGACCCCGCCGCCTGGCCGATTCTGGCGCTCTCGATCCTGGTGCACACGAGCTATAATCTGGTCCTGCCCAAGGCCTACGAATATGGAGATCTGGGGCAGGTTTACCCCATTGCCCGCGGTTCGGCGCCCATTCTGGTCACCATCGGCGCAATTATTTTTGTCGGCGAATATGTGCACCCCATAGTGCTGGTGGGGATAGTTGCCCTTTCGGTGGGCGTTATGTCTTTGGCTCTGGATAAAACCGGCCCTGGAGCAATCAACAAAAAAGCCACCCTGCTGGCCCTGGCCACCGGGGTCTGCATTGCCATTTACACGGTGATCGACGGCATTGGCGCCCGTTCGGCCGGCTCGGTGCTCGGCTTTGCCGTCTGGCTGACCATCGGGGATGGCATCCTGACGTTTCTTGTTGCTCTGGCCATCAAAAAAAGAAGCATGTTCAAAATCGCAATTTCCCGTCCGGGCGCCATAATACTTGGTGGCACCATGCAGGTGTTTGCCTACTGGATTATCATCTGGGCCTTGGCTGTGGCACCCATGGGCATGGTTTCAGCCCTTCGGGAAACAAGTGTTCTGCTTGCCGCACTCATATCAATATTCGTGCTTAAAGAAGGATTCGGCGTCTGGCGCTTCGTCTCTGCCGGAATTGTGACCCTTGGCCTGATGCTGAGCCAGAGCCAGAGATGAATATTCTGTGACACCACCCCTCACTCCGTTGAAAAACGCAGACCAGAGCGTCATTGCGAGCGAAAAAGTGAGCGCGGCAATCCAGAATTTTCACCTCAGCGCTCCACGACATTGGAGTGCTTCGCCGCCAACGCTTCTCAAGAATGACTGAGATACTTGCCTCAGATATTCCCACCACACCGTCCCGGACTTGATCCGGGACCTCACTCCCCAAAAAAACCCGGCTCAAAGGCCGGGGCGCGCGGGGTGCGTGTTGCCCCTCCTCCCTCCCCCCCTTTGCGGGGGAGGGTCGGGGTGGGAGGATATGCGGATGGCTTCTATAAATATGTGGCTTGCATATCCCTTCGCATGTCAGGTTTTCAGGCCGTTGGTGTTGCCCGCCAGGGCAGAGCTTTCCTCAGACGCCGGCAATTTCCAGGCAAGCCAGATAATCGCCAGCATGCACAAGACCTCGACAGTTGCGATGAATATATAGTGCGGCGTGAGCGATCCCCCGCCCACAACGAATATAATGGTTGTCACACCTACAATAATGTTTGCCCAGCGGTTTGCCCTGAGTTTCAAAACCCGCGACAAAAAGATCATGGCCAGCGGGAATTGAATTTTTATCGCACCAAACAACATGAGTAGAGTAATGGGAGTGCCACCAGCAAAAGCCGCCAGTTCCTCGTGAATTCCCGGAACATATAGTGAAAGAACATCTGCATAGACCATATTCAACATCACGATTACCCACAATGTTGAGAGTTTTGTCTTCGTGCTCATTCAACTTTCCTTTTTTTGTTTTGCCATGGTGGCTTTTTCCGGGTTTCAGGGTAATGACCACACTTCCCTGCTTGCGTCCGCTCTCCACATGGGCGTGCGCGGCAACTATCTCCTCAAGCGGATAGACCTTGTCGATAACGGGTCTCAGCTTCCCTTCCTCCGCCAGTTTGCTCAGAAACTGAAGAGTTTTTGCACTGTCCATCGGCGTACCGGCCAGCGCCTGCCTGCCCTTTTTCCTTGAGACAAAAACTGCCTGAAGCATCTGGACCATTCCCGCCATCACCAGCAGCAGGCGGCCCGTGGGCGTAAGTGAGCCCCTGGCACGCGACCACGGCGCATTGCCCACATTATCCATGATGATGTCATAGGCTTCCCCGTTCTGGGTGAAATCCTCTTCGGCATAGTCAATCACCATGTCGGCCCCCAGAGACCTCACAAGCTCGGCATTGCCAGCGCTGCATATGGCGGTGACTTCTGCCCCGAAATGTTTTGCCAGTTGAACGGCCGCCACCCCGACAGCGCCCGAAGCGCCGTTTATCAGCACCTTGTCGCCATGTTTTATCTTCCCCTTTTCCTTGAGGAAAAACAGCGCCGTCCCTCCGCCAAAGCTCAGGGCGGCAGCTTCCTCAAAACTCAGATTCTCAGGTTTCAGGGCAAGCGCCCCATCCTGTTTTGCCACCCGATATTCAGCATGTGCACCAAACATGCAGCTCGAAAAAACCTCGTCACCCACTTTGAAGTTGGTGACATCCCTGCCAATTGCCGCAATGGTTCCGGCAAACTCCATCCCCAGCACCGGGTTCCTGGGGGCAAAAATGCCAAACGCTGCCCTCACGAATATCCCGAAACCCTTGGGCACGTTCAGGCTGCGCATGCGAACATCCCCCGAATTGACACTGGTTGCATGAACTCTGACCAGCACCTCATCATCTTTTGGCACGGGCTTTTTTATCTTGGCGACACGCACCATTTCGGGGGGGCCGTATTTTTCATAAATGGCCGCTCTCATTCCTGCCCCTCGCTGCTCTCATAGGAAAACACTTCCGCCAGCGATGTGTTGAAGGCCTGCGCAATCAGAAAAGCCAGCTCCAGCGAGGGCGCATATTTGGCGTTTTCAATGGCAACAATGGTCTGGCGTGTCACCCCGACAATTTCAGCCAGTTGTTTTTGCGTCATTTCATCATGCTCAAAGCGCAGGCGGCGGATATTGTTGACCACCTGCCCTTTTTTGGCTGGGTTCCTGACCATTCTCAAAAACCTCGCCGATAGAGGAACAACTGCACCAGTCCCTCAACCACGCTGGCGGCGAAGAAGGAAAAAATCATGATATTGAAGGTCAGGAAATATGTTTGCTCCAGCGCCAGCGCAATCATGGCACCAACAAACCCCGCCCCGATAATATAATAGGCGACCCGAAGAGCACGCAGTTCAATCAGCCGGTCGCGTTCATCGACAACAGAGGAGGGTTTGGCCTCTTTCGTTATAATCGCATGGACGATACTGAAAACAATCTGCGCAATGATATGGACAATAATCCCGCCAAATATCAGCCACAGGATTGACTTGCCGATTTGTGCACCGGCGCCGGGCCCCTCAAACACCCCCGCCTGATACATCTGCCGGGTGAAATAGGCATAGAACGCAAAAACTATCACTCCCGAGATAAGGGATACAGCAACGTTTTTCTCCTGATAGGTCATTCTTTCTCCAGTGCCGGTTCAACCGTCAGGTAATACAAACTTGACCTGATGTATGACTATCCATACACAGTGTCAAGTTTTTTAGACTTTATGTCGCAAATTCTTTTCCTGCCTTTGCATTTTGGAGGGCAAAGCGTTGCGCCCCCCTCTCCCTCCCCCCTTTGCGGGGGAGAGTGACACCACCCCTTGCTTCGTTGAAAAACGCAGACCAGAGCGTCATTGCGAGCGAACAAAGTGAGCGCGGCAATCCAGAATTTTCACCTCAGCGCTCCACGACATTGGAGTGCTTCGCCGCCAACGCTCCTCAAGAGAGACAACTTGGTGCAACACAAGTCGCACCGTCCCCGCATTTCGAGCCCGGACCCCTTCCCCGGTTTTGCAGGAGTGTGCCCCCTTCTCCCTCCCCCCTTGCGGGGGAGCGTCGGGGTAGGGGGAGGCTCATTACGTCGGCCACCCGGGGCGGGACAAAAAATTACGCGCCATACTCGAACCTGCCCCGAATATCCAGCGCAACAGGGATATGACTCTTCCCCAACAGGCAAAGCGACCGGCAGAGCCAATGCTCCGGCGGTCGCTCAACGGGTAGGAGGTTGGTATTACAGCGTGTCTCCCAAAAGTGGGTGCCGGTTTTGGGAAAAAAGACACGCGCAAAAAAACATATAAAGCATGAAAGCGAATCCGGTTGAACGCGACATGCTCTAGGCGTCCGGCTTTAACGCATATGCCTCATGCGGGCGATTTCGTCATATTCGGCCTGCTCGGCCTTGTTTTCTTCGGCCACAACCCGGCCATGCTCACGCTGGCTCAGAAGCTCGACCTTTTTCAGGTCTTCGAGCGCCTCGGCCAGCTCGTCCTGAGCCGCTTCCAGCTTTTCGCGCATGTCCTGAGCTGAGGCCAAAAGATTGTCCCGGCGCTGCAACGCCGCCTTGGCAAAGGTTGAATAGGCAAAATGGCTGGCGTCCGAAATGCCGGTTTTATTGTGTTCCAGCTCAATCTGCTGGTCCAGCTCCCCGGCCATTCTTTCAAAGTCGGCCATCATCATATCAATCTGGCTGACGGCCCGTCTCTTTTCGTCCACCTGAAATTTCTTGAGCCGAATAAGGCTCTCGCTTCGCGACTTCATGACTTGTACTCCTTACCCAATCAAGTCGTTTTCTCTGATGCGTCCGCCTGTCCAACAATTTCGGAAAGCAATTGATAGCCCTCCTCTATTGATGTGCGTTCCCCCTGACTCTGGCTCAAAAACGCCTCCAGAGCCGGATTAACGGCAATCGCCCGATCTACTTTCGGATCTGACCCTTGTCGGTATGCCCCCAACCGGATCAGTTCCTCCATATCGGCATAAACCGACAAAAACTCCCGCGCCTTTTGCAAAACCGGCTGCACCTCTTGGGGCACACAGGCAGGCATGGTGCGCGAAATGGACCTCAGCACATTGACCGCCGGATATCTCCCGCGCTCGGCTATGGCCCGCTCCATTACGATGTGCCCGTCCAATATTCCGCGTACTGCGTCGGCGATGGGCTCATTGTGATCGTCACCTTCCACTAAAACGGTAAATAGACCGGTAACAGAACCCGAATTAACCAGACCAGGACCCGCCCGCTCCAGAAGTCGCGGCAATTCGGCAAAAACCGTGGGCGGATAACCTTTGGCCGTGGGCGGTTCGCCAATGGCCAGTCCGATTTCACGCTGGGCCATGGCAAACCGGGTCAGGCTGTCCATCATGCACAAAACGGCCTTGCCCTGGTCGCGGAAATATTCGGCTAGCGTCAGGGTAAGATAGGCGGCCTGGCGCCGCATCAATGCCGGCTCATCCGAAGTGGCCACCACAACGATGGCTTTTTTGATGCCCGCCTCCCCCAACTGGTCGCTCACAAACTCGCGCACCTCGCGCCCCCGTTCCCCGATAAGCCCGATAATGGCCACATCGCATTCTGTGTTGCGCGCCATCATCGACATCAGAACGGATTTACCCACCCCCGACCCGGCAAAAATCCCCAACCGCTGACCTTTGCAAACGGTGGTAAAACTGTTCAGCGCCCTGACCCCCAGATCGAGCGGTGTGCCCACCCGCTCGCGCTTGTGGGCGGGCAGTGGCGAGGCCCGAAGCGCACAGGCCCTCTCCCCGGCCCGCAAAGGAGGCCCCTCATCAATGGGCTCGCCATTGGCGTTGATGACCCGCCCCAGCCAGCTCTGCGAAGGATAAACCGCCCCGTCATGGCCAGAGAACACAGCCCGGCAGCCAAGACGCACCCCCTCCACCGGTCCAAACGGCAGGCACAGGGCATGACCATCCCGAAAACCGATGATTTCACATTCCAGCGGTGCGCCCGCGCCGGTTTCAATTTTAACCCTGCCCCCCACACGCAATTCGCGCACCGGCCCCACAATATCAAGCAACAGGCCCTGGACGGCCTTGACCCGCCCAAACACTTCCACCTCGTCAATGGCCTCAATATTGGCAATCAGCGATTTCAACCTGAACAGCCGCCCTTTGATTCGCTCTCAGTTTCCCAATCAGTAACAAAATATTAAGCAAAAAGCGTTACCCACCAGCATTGGGCCTTATTTTTTTTCTGCAGGCTCCTGTGGCGGGTTTTCGCCCTTCCCCCCCAATTCATTGAGTCCAGAGAGTCCGATATAGGGGTTTCTTAATCTAATTTATTAAGAAAGATAAACCGAATTTCACTTTTATTTTCAATAACTTAATATAATTTCACCCTAACGCCACTTGCGTATTGCACTCTCGAATTAAACTTTGTTAACTATTAGCCAATAGGATTTGGGTTGCATCCAGTAGGAAAAATGGAATGTCGGTCACGCATGGACGGCATTTCGTGTTCCAGCAAGGAACAGACAAATTTAAGGGGATTGTCATGCGGGTACTCTTGATTGAGGACGACAGCGCCACAGCTCAAAGCATCGAGTTGATGCTGAAGTCCGAGAGCTTCAATGTCTATACCACCGACCTGGGCGAGGAAGGTGTGGATTTGGGCAAGCTCTATGACTACGATATTATTCTTTTGGACCTCAACTTGCCCGATATGAGCGGTTATGAAGTGTTGCGCACATTGCGCGTGGCCAAGGTCCAGACGCCCATTCTTATTCTTTCGGGTCTGGCCGGTATTGAAGACAAGGTTCGTGGCCTTGGTTTTGGTGCCGACGACTATATGACCAAGCCTTTCCACAAGGACGAACTGGTGGCCCGCATTCATGCGGTTGTGCGCCGCTCCAAGGGCCACGCCCAGTCCATCATCACCACCGGCGAGCTGGCGGTTAATCTGGATACCAAAACCGTGGAGGCAGGCGGTCAGCGCGTGCACCTGACGGGCAAGGAATACCAGATGCTCGAACTGCTCTCCTTGAGGAAGAACACCACACTGACCAAAGAGATGTTCCTCAACCATCTCTATGGCGGCATGGACGAGCCCGAACTTAAAATCATCGACGTGTTCATCTGCAAGTTGCGCAAGAAACTCTCGGTCGCCACAGGCGGCAAGAACTATATCGAAACTGTCTGGGGCCGCGGCTATGTGCTGCGCGAAATGGACGGCGACGAACTTTCCCAAAGCGCCTGACGACCAGCGCCTTGTCTGCCAAAAATTCAAAACCCCGCGCTTTTTCATCAAGGCGCGGGGTTTTGTTTTATCCGGAGCATTGCCAGGAAAAGTGCCAGCCTGTCGGCATGAGACAAAAAAGCCGGTTTTCCGGTTCGACAGCGCACGGCAGGAGAGTTTCACTCCTCCTTCGTATGGAACCGGCTGCGGTATTCCAGAGGGCTGAGCCCCAGTATCCGGCGGAAGTGATAACGCAGGGTTTCCGCTGCTCCAAACCCCACACTCCGGCTGATGCTTTCCACAGGAAAATCAGTGGTTTCAAGTAAAAGGCAGCAGCGCACCACCCGCTCGCGCATGAGCCATTGCATGGCCGTTGTTCCGGTGAAAGCCCGGAACCGTCTCTGGAAAGTTCTTGAAGACATGCCCGCAAGCATGGCCATGGAAGCAATCCGGTGGTTGTCCTCCAGCCTCTGCCGCACCTCGTCCATCATGGCTGAGAGCCGATGCCCACCGTTGGGGTCAGGCAGGGGCTGCTCGATGAATTGCGCCTGCCCCCCATGCCGGTGCCCGTGCATGACCAGCCTGCGGGCAACGGAATTGGCGGTTTTGGCCCCATAATCACGTCTAACCAGATGCAGGCAGGCATCAATGCCTGCCGAGCTTCCCGCCGACGTGATAATGTCCCCCTCATCCACATAAAGCTCGTTTTCCTGCAGGTTTGCTTCAGGATATCTGGACCGGAAATGCGCCGCATAACGCCAATGCGTCGTGACCCGGCGGCCCGCCAGCAGGCCCGCCGCTCCAAGCACATATATGCCCGAACAGATGGACACCAGCCTTGCTCCGCGCTGGTGCACCTGGCGCAACCGGGTGCACAAGGCTTCTGGCACGACTTCATCCTTGCCCCGCCAGCCCGGAACAATCACGATATCCGCATCATCAAGATCCTGTTGCGTACCAGTTGCCTCCACCAGCAGGCCGCCTGCAGCCCGCAAAGGAGGGTTTTCCAGCGCCACGGAGGAAAAGTCGTAAAGCCGCCCTCCCGCCTCGGGCCGTTCCAGGCCAAACACCTCCGCGGCAATTCCATACTCAAACGTGCACAACCCCTCATAGACAAGAGCAACTGCCGCCAATCGCTTTGAAGGCCGCTTCCCCCCCCTTTTGTCTGGCAGTGCAATGGATGATGAGGAGGGTTTTGTCATTTTTTCCGGCAACTTTGGCAGAGACAACTCTGGCACTTTTTCAATGTATACTGAATTATTGCCTTGTTTTTTCACAGGAGACAAGACCATGAAACCTTCCAGCGAACTGTTTGAGGCCGTGCAGACCTATTTTGACGCACTCTATTATTGCGACACTAAAATGCTGAACAGTGTTTTTCATGAGGATTCGAGCCTGTTCGATGCGGACGAGGGGAAAATCTTCGTCGAACCCATCGCCAGCTTCAGCCAAGATGTGGGCAGCCGCACTTCCCCCTCCAGCAAGGGGCAGAAGCGCGAGGACGAGATCCTGATGGTTGATTGGCTGTCCCCGCTCAGCGCCGTGGTAAAAATCAGGCTACGCGCCCACCAGAATGTTTTTGTGGACCATCTGGGCTTTGTCCGGGGCGAAGATGGATGGAAAATTGTCTCCAAAATCTGGCATCTGGAAAGAATTCATGAAACAGGCTGAACAGGTCGGCTCCCGCCTGCAAGCTATTCCGGGAGAACACGAATGTTGCCCTTCCTTGCATGTTTGACGGTTTGAAACGCCATTATGACCCCGTTATGAGTCCGTGGTCTGAGGGAGTTTTTGTCGGTGAGTTAGGGTCAGGACCCTGAATGAAATTGCTGCACACGAAACGCCCAGGTGGGCAGGACGTGACAGATATCACCCACCACAAGAACTGGCAAAACCACATGGAATTACCAATGGGGCCGTGCTGGAAAAAGGCGCCATCGAACTGGGTGACGTTGGCCGCAACACGGCAATCATGCGCTCAAACTGTCTGCTGCCTGAAAACGGAGTGTTCTGCCAGGGGGCGCTGGATATAGGGGAAACACCAGAGCACGGACTCATGATGCCTGATGCCTGAGCCAGACATAAATTGCAGCGGGTTTGTTTGAAGCGAGATGGTTAGCGTCTCGTTTGGCATATCGGGTTGAGACGGCTCACGCAGGTCATCTACGCACCGTGTCGAGATGACATGCCCCGCCCACGGCGCTTCCCGTTCGAAAGCGTCACAATACCCCGTTCAGAACCTGACCTCACGCGCTCAGCGCCTGGCGCATCTCCCCCGCTTCCACCGGCTGATAAAGCCCGCGCTTGTTGTTGGCCCGCTCGAACTCGCCGTTGGAACCCATCACCGTGTCTGCGGCCCCAAGCACCAGATAGCCATCGGGCCTCATCACTTTGCGCAGCGAAGTGAGCACCTGCTTCTTGGTCTCGCCATCAAAATAGATGAGCACATTGCGGCAATAAACGACATCCACCGTACCAATGGAAGCGTAGGATTGAAGTAGATTGAGCAGGCTGAATTTCACCATGCGTTTGATTTCATCCGAAATCAGCCATTGTGTACCTTCCTGGGTGAAATGTTTGACCAGAAGTTCCACCGGCAGACCCCGTTGCACCTCAAACTGGGTGTAGCGCCCCTCTTTTGCCCGCGCTATTGCTGAAGCGGAAAGATCTGTGCCGATAATTTCTACTCTTATTCCATTCCAGAGCGCCTTGTGTTTGAGCAACAGCATGGCCAGCGAATAGGGCTCCTGTCCTGTTGAAGCCGCCGCACACCAGATACGCAGACGCCCTGAAGCCCGCCGTGCCTTGACCAGTTCTGGAAGGATAATCTCCTCAAACAGGGTGAACGGCGTTTTGTCGCGAAAAAAGAAGGTTTCATTAGTGGTCATCGCATCAATCACCGCCGCCTTCACAGCTTCAGGAGCAAGAGGCAACCCGCGCGCCAAGGCCCCGATATCGGAAAATCCGTGGCTCTCGGCAATGGGTTTGAGACGCGAATCCACCAAATATTCCTTGGACTGACTGAGCACAATCCCCGAACTTTTCTGCACAAAGTCACAGATGGCCTTAAACTCTTCTGGTTTCATGATTTATCCCTTGCACCCAGTTTGATTGCTACGCGTTTTCCTAAATCTTCCAATGCGAACGCCCCCACACAGGCCCCCGCACTCATCGCCGCCCCGGGCATGCCCCAGACGATTGAACTCTTTTCATCCTGGGCCATAACCGAGCCCCCGGCATCGGCAATTTTCACTGCCCCCAGCGCCCCGTCCGTGCCCATGCCCGTTAAAATCAACGCCAGCGTACTGCCCCGGTAAATCCTCGATATGCTCTCGAACAGCGGATCCACCGCCGGCCGGCAATGGTTGATGGGCGGCCCCTCATCCAGCGCTATTTTTGTCTGCGCGCCATCCTGAACGACCCGCATGTGAAAGCCGCCCGGCGCCACATAAATGCGCCCCGGCAGCACCGGTTCTTTGTCTTTTGCCTCTCCACCCTCAAGCCCGGTCAGCCGGGTGAGGTTTTCCCCCAGAAGGGCGGTGAACGTTGCTGGCATGTGCTGGGTAATCAGAACCGGCACCTTGTCCAGATGTCCCTTAAGTATTGTAAACAGTTTGGTCAGCGCCGCCGGACCACCGGTGGAGGAGCCAACCACCAGCACCCGGGGCCGCACCACCGAGGCACGCCGAAGTGTAAACCGGGTATTCTTTGCGGTGATGGTTTCCCACTTTTGCTGCGCCCCCGGCCCCGGAGCTGTGCCAGGAGCAGAAGCAGGAGAAACAGCAGGCGCCGGTTTGGCGTTCTCCCCGATTCCGGCCAATCCGCTGACCTTGCGCATCAACTCAGCTTTGAAGTCGGCACGCGCATCATTGCCATCCCGCTGGAAGGAAGGTTTGGCAATATAGTCCGCCGCCCCCAGCGCCATGGCTTTAAGCGTCACCTCGGCATTGCGCCGCGACAGGGTGGAGGCCACCAGCACCTTGGCGTTTGGTGCCGCGCGCAACAGGCCGGGCAAGGCGGTCAGCCCGTCCATAATAGGCATCTCAATATCAAGAATAATCACGTCCGGCTTTGCCGCCGCGACCTTGTTCAGCGCCACCTGCCCGTTATCGGCACTGGCCACCACCTCGACGCCCTCCATGGCATCAACCCAGTTGCGCACCATGCCACGCACGACGGCAGAATCTTCGACAAGCATCACCCTTGCCTGCCCGGCATCACTTGCCGGCTGGCTTATTGCGCCCATGTGCGCAACCTCCATCACCTGGTTCATATGTAAACGGGTTCTGCAGGGCGCGCCGAAACGCCGCCTTCAATACCCGGTCGGGATAGTTACTCTAGTCGAAGCCGATTTCCATGAACTTGGATTCAAGGATTTCCCGGTCAAACGGCTTCATAATATATTCGTTGGCGCCGGCTTTGAGCGCCATTGCAATATGACCCACATCGTTTTCCGTGGTGCAAAACACAACCTGGGGTTTGTCTCCGCCCTCATAGGCGCGCAGATGCTTCAGAAACTCAAGCCCCGACATGATGGGCATATTCCAGTCAAGCAGAATGGTATCGGGCATCTCCGCTGAACATTTTTCAAATGCTTCCTGGCCGTCTTCGGCCTCGTCTACAATAAAATCCATGTCCTCAAGAATGCGCCTTGCAACCTTGCGAACCACGCTAGAATCGTCAACAACGAGACAGGATTTCATTTTTTCATTCCTTATTCTTAAGTTCAACGATCAAGCTGCATCCTTGCGAAGCAACCCTTCGATTAAAGTGTCCACATCCAGCACCATCAGCAATTCGTTTTCCAGCCGATACGCACCAAGGCACAACTGGGCCCAGTCCGGGTCCATATTCACCGGGTTGGCTTCGAACAAATCGTCCGGCAGCGTCACCACCTCTCCAAGAGTATCGGTTAAAAGTCCGTAAGATTCGTTATCACAGACCACACCGACCGCCGGGCGCTCGGTTATGGTCTGGTTTACCGCTTCCATTCCCATGATTTTTGAAAGGTCTATGATGGTAACAATACGACCTCTCAGGTTAAGAATACCTGCTATTTGCTCCCGCGCCAGCGGCACTGAAGTAAAATTATCAGGGAAAAACACGTCCTGCACTTTTTCAATGGGCATGCCGATCATCTGCCCACCCAGGCGGATGGTCACAAACTGACGCCCACTGCCTTTCCCAGAATGCTCACTCATGCGGCAATCTCCACATCACCGCTTTGCCCGGCCCGTCTGAGCGCATCAAGCAATCCGCGTCGGTCAAACTTGGCCACATAGGCAAACATGCCCACTTCCCGGGCCCGCGTTTCCGCCTGCGGCCCCGCAAAGGCCGAAAGCGCGATCACCGGCCATTCTTTGGCATTTTTGTCCCCTGCCAGCAGTTTTGCCAGCGTGAAACCATCCATGTTTGGCATTTCAATATCTGTGACCACCAGATCGAACATTTCCCCGTTTTTCACCTTTTCAAAGGCCTCGACACCGTCCTCGCAAACGGTTACAGCAAACCCGGCCCCTTTGAGGACCGGCACAATCATGTTACGGAAAAACCCGCTGTCCTCCGCATAAAGAATGCGCCGCTGACTGCTTTTTCCGCGTTCCTTCTGCTCAAACCAGTCCGAGAACGCCAATGGCAGATAATGGCCTACATCCAGAATTTCGGTGGCCTTGCCCGCAATGATGGCGCTTCCCAAAAACCCGGGGCCTCCCGAATCCACATGCAGTTCCAGATGGTCCTCGACAATGTCCACAATCCGGTCCACCACCAGCCCCATCGAACGCTCTCCTTCGGAAAACACCAGCATTGGCAAACGGCCCTCTTTGCGGTTTTTTGTATCTTCATTCACATAAACCAACGGCATCAACCGCTCCCGGTACTGCACCAGATGGCGCTCCCCGGCATGCTCAATAGAGGCCAGTTCAAATTCTTCAAGCCGGGTCACCAGCGACAGGGGCACCGCCTTGGGGTCCTCGCTGCCCGCCTGAAATAAAAGAAGCGAAACCGCCGGTTCCTCTTCACTCACAGGCTCTTCGTTCTCGGATGCGGTCGGATCCGCCGCCGTCCCTTGCGCCAACGCCTGGGCAACTCCGTTGGGGTCGATAATCATGATCACCGAGCCATCACCCATAATGGTATTGCCCGAAAATATTGAAACTTCCTTGAGCATGCCCGACATGGGTTTGACGACAATTTCCTCTGTGTGGAACACCTCATCAACGACAATACCAAATTCCTGCGCCCCCACTTTGGCCACGACAACAAAAGTGTTCTCACCCCGCCTCCTGTCATCGGTTTCATCCCCCTCAGGCCTTTTCATGTCGAGCAGATGCGCCAGCCGCACCAGCGGCAGCAATGTCTCGCGCAGACGTAAAACTTCAGCATCCTTGATGGTTTCTATGGAATTGGGGCCGGCCGGATGAGCCCGCACCAGTTCTGTCACCGCCAATTGCGGGATGGCGAAACGTTCACCGGATGTTTCAATAATCAGCGCCGGAATAATCGCCAGCGTCAGCGGGATTTTAATTCTGACGGTCGTGCCTTTTCCCTCGACCGAGTGCAGGTCGATGGCCCCCCCGATAAGCTCGATATTGGTGCGCACGACATCCATGCCAACGCCCCGTCCTGAAACCGAAGTGACTTTTTCAGCCGTGGAGAACCCTGCGTCAAAGATCAGTTTGTTGACCTGCGCGTCCGACATTTCTTCGAGTTCAGCTTCACTCCGCACGCCTTTCTCCAGCGCTTTTTCGCGCAGCTTCTGCGTGTTCAGGCCCTTGCCGTCGTCGGCAATCTCGATGATGATATGCCCCCCCTCATGGAAGGCGGAAACCCTGATGGTGCCGGTTTTGGGTTTGCCCGCCGCCTGACGATCTGCGGGAGGCTCAATGCCATGGTCGGCCGAATTGCGCACCATATGGGTGAGAGGATCCCGGATAAGTTCGAGCACCTGCCGGTCCAACTCGGTTTCAGCCCCGTTCATTTCCAGCTCGATGGGCCGCTCCAGCTCCAGCGAAAGGTCCCGTACGATACGCGGCAGTTTTCCCCAGGCATTGCCGATGGGCTGCATACGTGTCTGCATCACCCCCTCCTGCAATTCCCCCGTAACGTTGGAAAGGCGTTGCAGGGGAACCTCAAACTCGTTGTCCTCATGGCGGCGCGAAATTTCAAGCAACTGATTGCGGGTCAGAACCAGCTCCGAGACCATGGTCATCAGTGTCTCGATAGTCTGCACATTCACCCGGATTGTCTGATTGGCCTTGGCCCGCTCACCCTTTGACTTCTTTGCTGTCGGTTTTTCAGGCTTTTTTGCTTCGGGCGGTAGTGCAAGATCGGGCCCCTCAGCGGCAGCGAACGCCGCTTCCAACTCGTCGAGCGAAACCTCACCGGGCTTTAATTCCCGGCCCATGGGCCCGCCCAGATTATCCAGCTTGTCGTTCTCGTCCCCGCCATCAGCGTCAGTTTTTTCTTCCAGCCCTGCTGCCTCCGGTTCTGCTTCTGAATGCTCCGCTTCGCAATTGGCCTCCTCGCTCTCAGCAGCCGGTGTCTGGTCCGCTGCGGCTTTTGCTTCTGCCTGGCCACCCCCCGCAGGCTTGACTCCCGCCAGCACCAATAACGGATCAATCAGGTCTTGGTCATCTCCCTGCGGTTCCTCCTGATTTTCCTCCAACTCCCCAAGGATCATCTTGATGCGGTCGATAGAATTTAAAATCGTCGAGACCCCATCCCCTGTCACCTCGGCCCCGTCCCGATAGGTGCCCATCAGCGTTTCCGCCGCGTGGGCGAGAAGCTCAAGCCGTGGCAGACCCAAAAACCCGCATGTGCCCTTGATCGTATGCACAAGCCGGAAGACATTATCCAGAATTTCGGAATTGTTGGGCTCGCGCTCAAAACGCACCAGCTCACTGTCGATAACTTCAAGACTTTCGCTGGTCTCGGTCAGAAATTCGCCTAGCAGATCGTCCATGAATTCAAGGCCCGCTTCAGAAAGGTTGGGTGAATAAATATCCTCCCGAACCTGTCCACAAGGCGGTTAACGAATGCTTGCCAGCCCCCCCTGTTGCGTATTCGTACCTACGGAGCCCGATGGCTGAGCCTGGGGGAAACCCTATTTTGGAGACGCTGTAAATTTCAGCGTTGCGCCATCAAGCCCCATGGCCAGATCCATGTCTGAAAGGCGGGCCAGAAGGCCTGTATAAAAAGGCTGGATACTCCGCGCATCAACACCATTTTCGGGATTGCCCGCCATCAGCTCCTGAACACCCGATGGAATGAGCGTTTTTTGTTTCTTTTCGGGGTCGCTGCTCGCAATAATCTCGATTTCCTCCTTGCCCGCTTCTCCATGGAAACTGACCTTGACCATTCCCCCGCGCGGCACGGAGCCGGCTGCAATAATCAGCATGTTCATCAACAACTTGCCTTTGTTTTTAGGTACCATCGCCGGGGAAATCTGCCAGTCCAGGTCGGCCTTTTCCACTTCGAACAACAGTTTTGCCACGCGCTCACATTCCCGCGTGTCAAAATCCGTGCCCGCTGTTGATGAGGCCCCGTAAGCCAGCCGCGCAAATTCAAGTCGGGCAAGGGCCGTCTTTGAAGCATTGGTCACCAGCTCCTTGGCCAGATCCTGCATCGAAGAGGCCTGCTCGGGGTCCTCCAGCGCCTCCAGACCATTGCCCATGGCTCCCACCGGGTTGATCAGGTCATGGCACACACGCGAGCACAGCATTGCCGCCAGATCGGGGGCGCTCAGTTCAATGATTTCAGCCATAGGTTTTCGCGCTCCACCGCTTGTTTTCAGATGAGTTTTTTAAGAATCACTTCTGCTATGTTGGCCTGCAACCGGCCTCTCGGGCAATATCGCTTTACCTGTTGAAGCAAACTTGGTTTTCATGCGGCATTTATGCCTCAGCAAATCCGCTTTTCTGCCAGGTTTCTATTGCTTTTAGCCGTGCCGTCTTGTCGGCCAGCGAAAATGCTTCCCGGTTACCGAATGAATAAAACAGATAAAGCCGGTTATCCAGAACCCTGTAGATCAGTGGATTGCCATCCGACAAGAAACCCCGCGCCAGACTCATGGTTCCATGCCCCCCAAACTGGGGCGCATAAATTTCAGGGGCCATAGCGAATATTTCCAGATTTGCCGCACTGGAAAAATACCAGGGCACACCCTTCCAGTAAAACTCAAATTCAGGCCGGCCCGGCACTGGCTCACTGTCGGTAAAGTAGGAAACCGCATCATATCCGTTCAGCGCCACGCCTGAAAGCGGGTCCACCACCATGCCCGGGACCACCCGGCTGTCGCCCCCATTGGCACCACCAATCACTCCCAGCGCGAGCATCACACCAAGAAAAAGCGCCCTGAATCCCCTGAGGGTTAAGATTTGTTTACCGGTTTGCCGCATCATGGTCGGGATTGAGCCCCATATGTCTCTTTGGCCAAGCTGCTCCAAGACTAGGCCATAATGGTGAGACTTTGGTAAACAGCCCTTTTTGCGAGACGTTCCAAACTTGGCATTTCGGATGAAACGAAACAAAACAATGACAAAACTCCTCGCCTCTCTCATCTTCATGCTCGCCAGCATTTTTGCGGCCCCCACAGCCACCTTTGCGCAAGGGGCGGTGTCCGAGACCTATTCCAGCGAAGAACTCATGGATGCCGGACACCAGTTTTTTGGTTCGGTTTCCCAGGGGCTTGCCTCATTGGTTGAGCGCGCCATCTCCCAGTTCGGCCAGCCAAATGCCTATATTCTGGGTCAGGAGGGCGCAGGCGCCCTGTTTGCCGGTGCCCGTTTTGGCGAGGGGATCATGTACACAAGAAATGTTGGCCAGCGGGAAATTTTCTGGCAGGGACCAACCATCGGATTTGACGTTGGGGGTGATGGCTCTCGCGTGATGATGCTGGTTTACAACCTGCCCAGCCTCAGCGCGATTTACGATCGTTATCCCTCAATAGAAGGCACCGCCTATATCGTTGGCGGCCTGGGCATGAACGTCATGAAACGGGACAATGTGGTCATTGTGCCAATCCGCTCCGGCGTTGGTGCCCGCCTCGGAGTGAATGTGGGTTATCTCAAATTCACCGACCAGCCCACCTGGAATCCCTTCTAGAGCGTTTTCGGGGTAAGTGTGTGCGGTTATCCGGTTCGAAAACGCGACAAAACAAAGATTTAGAACTTTTGTTTTGATTCTGTCAAAACATGAAAGGCTCTAGAGCCCACACCTGTACGGTCCCACAATCCCTCCATTCACCCCCGAAAGCAAAAGAGAGTGGACCTGCCCCCTACCAATTTGTTAAGGTTAATGCTTAGTTAAAATGGTATAGAGGCCGAAATGGTGTCACTTTGGGCAATACCTGCCCCACAGCGGGCAGCAGTGCCTGTCGCGGGCAATGCCATTGTGATCAATGAGCCGGATTTTCAAAAGTGCGGCCAAATCCAAAAAGACCCCGGCCAACCGGGGCACCTGGAGTGCTTGCAAGGATAAATAATTACCGCTTACCCGGTTCGCAGGCACGACAAATCAAAGGTGTAAAGGGCCAGGTTTTGATCTGTTTCAAAACCGGATGGGCTCTGAACCTCAGGGAGCTGAGTTTTGATAATCGAAAATGTCATGTATTTTGTCCTCGGGTTTTTGGCTTCAGCCCTGCTGGCACTGATGATCATGCCGTCCATCTGGCGGCGGGCCACCCGGCTGACAAAAAAACGCATCGAAGCGGCAACCCCCATGACCATGTCCGAATTCCGGGCCGACAAAGACCAGCTGCGCGCCGAATTTGCCCTCTCCACCCGTCGCCTCGAATTGAACGTGGAGGCCCTGCGCAAACGCCTCGCCGATCAGCTCGCAGAAATAAACCGCAAACGCAGTGATCAGATAAAGCTCAAGGCCGAGCGCGACGAACAACTCACCATCGTGCGTGAACTTGAGGAGCGCGAAAGTGAACTACGCCGGCGCATTCTTGACCTGGAAAAAGAAGGTACCGACCTTGCCCAGCGCCTGCGTATGCGAGACCGCGATCTCAATGCAAAGCTGATGGAGCTTGAGCGCCACAAATCCCGGGGCGGGAGTGTTTCAGCGGCCGAAATTGACGACCTGCTCAACGCCCTTGATGCCGAGCGCGCACGTTCCGAGCGCCTTGAAGAACAGGTGCACCGTCTGATTTCCCAGCTTGAAAATCATGATTCCGAAACAGCCTCCGCTCATCTGGCCATTGCGGAATTGCGCGAAAGTCTGGCCAGCAAGGACAATGTTCTGGACGACAGTCAGTCCGAACTTATTCAGGCTGAAGCCCGCATCGCCAACGCCGAATCCAAACTCTCCGAACTGCTGGAGGAAACCTCGAATTTTGTTGAGGCCGAAGAAGACAAAACCTCCCGGCTTCTGGCCGACAAGCTTTCCATGGAAGAAGAGCTGGAATCTCTGCGCGAGAAGGTCCTTGGAGTGGAAACAACCATTCTGAACGACTGGGATGCTGAGCGCATCGAGCAGTCCCACCTGCGCGAACGCCTCAATGACATCGCCTCCGATGTATCCAAACTGGTCTATTCAGTTGATGAGGACGAAGCCGCACCACCATCTGAAAGCCTGTTCGATCAGGTGCAGAAATTTGCCGAGGAAGACATCTCCGACATTGCTCATGCCAATGGCGAAAGCAAAACAAATGGTAAGGCCAATGGCAAAAGCAACGGCAAGTCTGCACCGCTCCCCCCCAAGAGCGGCCGTCTTTCCGCCCGCATGCGGGCTCTGCGTGATATGCACGCCAGATAGGAGCGCTGCCAGAAAAAGTGCATGGCGGTTTTTCGCTTCGGCAGCGCGACCCCCAAAACAAGCGCTGCCAGGATAAGTGCATGGCGGTTATCCGGTTCGGCAGCGCGACCACCAAAACAACCTACTCGGCCACCACCACAATCTCGCGGATCATCTCTCCACTCGCCCCGTCAACCAGCCGCAAAATGGTCCGTCCCTCTTTGACATAGGTTATGGCAATCACATCATTGACCGGAACCATGGCGCGCACTTCCACCGAAGAGGGCAGGGCAATCTCCTCAAGCGCCACCATATCGGCGGCACTTTCCCGATCTTTGGTTGCCCGATAGACAAGAGCCAGAACAATCGCCATAAACCCCAGAATAAGAATGCTCATCGAAAAGCCGAACGAACGCCGGGCCTTGCCGATTATCACCCGCGCCTCGTCGGTCATTTCGCTGGTCTGGTCCTGATCGGAAGGGTCTTGGTTGGTCATGTCTGAAAATCCTGAGGAAACTGAACATTGGCAATTCACCGCCGGCGAGGAAGCCGCCACACAAAGGCTCGACGTCTTTCTCGCCGCAAGCCTTGCTGACCTCAGCCGCACCCGTATCAAGCAGTTGATCCTGGCCGGTGAGGTGACGCTTGGCGGGCGGACCATAAGTGAGCCCAAACACCGCGTCAAACCCGGTGATGCGATTTGCATCAACAAACCGCCTCCCGTTGACCCAACCCCGCAGCCCGAAGCAATACCCCTGGATATTCTTTATGAAGACGAACATCTGATTGTCCTCAACAAGCCAGCTGGAATGGTGGTGCACCCGGCACCCGGCGCACCTGATGGCACCCTGGTCAATGCGCTTATTCACCACTGCAAAAACTCCCTTTCGGGCATCGGCGGGGTCCGGCGGCCCGGCATTGTTCACCGGCTTGATAAAGACACCACCGGGGTGATGGTTGTTGCCAAATCCGAATATGCCCACAATCACCTGGCCGCCCAGTTCGCAGATCATGGCCGCACCGGCCCCCTCAAGCGCAACTATCTGGCCTTCGTCTGGGGTCACCACCAGACATTTTCCGGCGCCATAGACGCGCCCCTGGGTCGCGATCCCCGCAACCGTCTCAAACAGGCGGTACGCAAAGGGCCAAACCAGCAGTCCCGCCATGCCATTACTCATTTTCAGACCATTTCACGCTATTCAGGGAAAGGTTGGGACATCGCAAAAGTCCAGTGTCGGCTTGAAACCGGGCGCACCCACCAGATACGGGTGCATATGGCCCATGTGGGTCATCCGGTCATAGCCGACCCCCTCTATGCCAGCGGTTTTGCCACCAAGGCACTGACCCTGCCCGATCACTTGATGCACTTGGTGCAAAGTCTGGGCCGCCAGGCCCTGCATGCCGCCGAACTGGGTTTTGAACACCCCCTCACCGGGGAGGAGATGATGTTTTCCGCCCCCCTGCCCCCTGATATGGCTGAACTGGACAAACAGCTCAAACCCTTTGATTGCAGCTTGAATTAACCCGCATTCTTGCCCCGAACGCCCCTGATCCGGGCCCTGTTTGCTTTGCCCTCCTCATCCTGGGCCTGCCAAAGAACAAGAGGGCAATTCCTTGCCACCCGGACCCATTTCAGGCTCTCGCCAACAGTCCTGTACGCCGCCCCACCCCCAAAGCACGAAAAAAATGCTTCACAAAATTGCCTTCATCGTAATATAACGATCAAAGGAGCGTGAAGTGGTTTACCTCAAGGGGTGAATTTCGCAAAAACGCACCTATATACCATAATCTGCTGGTTGGAGCATGCCGGTTAAGGATGCCAGAAGGAGCGGGCCTCACTGGTGAGGACGCAACAAGAGACCAGCAAAAATGAAGGGGATAATTGTTATGGCACAGACAAATCTGCCTGCCTTGACCTCGGATAGCGGCCTGACCCGCTATCTGCAGGAAATTCGCAAATACCCTATGCTTGAACCCAACGAGGAATTCATGCTGGCCAAACGCTATGCCGAACACGGGGATAGCGCCGCCGCCCAGAAGCTGGTTACCTCCCATCTGCGGCTGGTGGCAAAAATTGCCATGGGATATCGCGGCTACGGCCTGCCCATCTCCGAAGTCATTTCCGAGGGCAATGTCGGCCTGATGCATGCCGTAAAGCGTTTTGATCCCGATAAAGGGTTTCGTCTTGCCACCTATGCCATGTGGTGGATAAGGGCCTCCATTCAGGAATATGTGCTGCGCTCATGGTCGCTGGTCAAAATCGGTACTACCGCGGCCCAGAAACGCCTGTTTTTCAACCTCAGAAAGGTCAAAAGCCAGATTGCCGCCATTGATGACGGCGCCCTGCACCCAGACCAGATAAAACAGATAGCCACTCGCCTCAAGGTCACCGAGGAGGAAGTTGTCTCCATGAACCAGCGCCTCACCGGCGATGCGTCCCTCAACGTGCCCATGAAGGCTGATGATGGCGCCTCCCAGTGGCAGGACTGGCTGATTGATGAAGGCCCCGATCAGGAAACCGTGCTTGGCAACAGCGAAGAATATAACGAACGCATGGAAATGGTGAATGCAGCCATGGATGTACTCAACGAGCGGGAAAAAGCCATTTTCACCGCCCGTCGCCTCAAGGAAGATCCCCTGACACTGGAGCAACTGGCCCAGGAGTATAATGTCAGCCGCGAACGTATCCGCCAGATTGAAGTGCGGGCGTTTGAAAAAGTTCAGGCCGGAGTACATCAGGCGGCCGAACAGGCAAAAGCCGACCGCACCGAGGCGCTGGAGCGCGCCTGACCCTTACCCCAAACCGGGTGGCACCCTGTCTTGGAATTGGGGTGCAGCAGTGGATAATTTCACCCCACCGCCGAAGTTCCCAAAGTGCCGGTTCCCGACGCCGCCCTACTGGCGCGTGGGATCGCTGGCGGTGTTTTTAGGTTTTTCTGAGGGCCCATCGGCACGTTTGGGGGCCGGCTTTCCTCTTTGCGCCCGACCGGGCCGCCCCTTGGCGCCGGGAGCACCCGTTGCCGCCGATTTCACCACCGGCGCGGGTTCAACGATGCTTTCTTCATCCCTGC
>Ga0256839_1000111_pt1 | contig 107514 bp, 114 predicted proteins | sample 354166metaG_FD_185968 | JGI IMG/M metagenome (GOLD analysis project Ga0256839, IMG submission 185968) | Hydrothermal vent microbial communities from Mid Atlantic Ridge, Atlantic Ocean - 354-166 | ecosystem: Environmental > Aquatic > Marine > Hydrothermal vents | place: Atlantic Ocean: Mid...
CATGGAAGTGACACTGATTGCACCAATTGCAATGACTGAGGGTCTTCGTTTTGCTATCCGTGAAGGCGGCAGAACTGTTGGCGCGGGCGTCGTTGGTAAAATTATTGAGTGATTTTGAAAAAATATAAGGTATAGAATAATGGATACTCAAAGTATTAGAATTACACTTAAGGCATTTGATCACCGTATCTTGGATACGGCGAGTGCTGAAATTGTTAATACAGCAAAAAGAACGGGCGCATCAGTACGTGGTCCTGTTCCTTTGCCTAACAGAATAAAGAAATTCTCTGTTATTCGATCACCCCACGTTAATAAGGGGTCTCAAGAACAATTTGAAATGCGTACACATAAGCGCCTTTTGGATATTGTTGAGCCAACTCCGCAAACTATCGATGCTTTGATGAAGCTTGATTTGCCAGCGGGCGTGGATGTTGAAATTAAAATAGGTCAAATGGCTGCTTAGTAATTGCCTAAATTTGACAAGCTATGTTGATTGTAAGGATCAACCTCTGGAAAGGAAGAAAAAATGACCAAAATGGTTAAAAGAACTGGATTAATTGCACGTAAAGAAGGGATGAGCCGTATCTTCGATGAAGATGGCCGCCATATCCCTGTTACTGTTTTAAAAGTTGATGAATGTCAGGTTATTGCTGTTCGCTCGGAAGAAAAAGATGGCTATGTCGCTGTGCAGCTTGGAGCGGGCAAGGCGAAAGTTAAGCGCACATCAAAGCAAAATCGTGGGCATTTTGCCAAAGCTAAAGTTGAGCCTAAGAAGAAATTGGCTGAGTTTCGTGTTTCTAACGAAAATATATTAGAAGTTGGCGCGGAAATTGGCGCGAACCACTATATAGCTGGTCAATTTGTTGATGTTACGGGAACATCAATTGGTAAGGGTTTTCAAGGAGCTATGAAACGCCATAATTTCGGCGGAATGCGCGCCACTCATGGTGTGTCGGTTTCTCACAGAGCGCATGGTTCAACTGGTCAATGTCAAGACCCTGGTCGTGTTTTCAAAGGTAAGAAAATGGCTGGTCATATGGGCGCAGAAAAAGTTACAACGCAAAATCTTGAAATAGTTGCGGTTGATTTGGAAGATAACCTAATTCTTGTTAAGGGCGCAGTGCCTGGAGCAAAAAAAGGTTGGGTTTTGATTAATGACGCGGTTAAAAAGCCAGCGCCAGAAGGCATTCCACTTCCTGCGGGCTTTAGAGAAGCTCCAAAAGTAGAAGATATTAAGGCAGATGCTCCTTCTGAAGAAGCTCCTGTATCAAGTGAAGAGGAATAGGGTTAATGAAACTATCTGTAAAGACTTTAGAAAATAAGGATGCAGGGGAAATTATCCTTGATAAATCCGTATTTGGCGTAGAAATTCGCCAAGATATTTTACATCGCATGGTGAACTACCAGCTAGCGAAGCGTCGCTCTGGTAACCATAAAGCGAAACAGCGCCATGAAATTACTGGTACAGGTAAAAAGCCTTGGGCGCAAAAAGGAACTGGGCGCGCGCGCGCTGGTGATTTGAAGCGTAATATTGACCGCGGCGGAGCGGCTGTTCATGGGCCAGTTGTTCGCTCTCATGCGGTTGACCTCCCTAAGAAAATTCGTAAATTAGCTTTGAAAATCGCACTTTCTTCAAAAGCAAAAGATGGAAAAATCATTATCATTGATGAAGCAAAATCTAAGGACCATAAGACTAAGCCAATGGCAGCAAAAATCGCTAAATTTGGATTTAATTCCGCTTTAATAGTTAGTGGGCAAGAAGTTGATGCAAATTTTGCAAGAGCTACTGCTAATTTGCCGCGCATTGATGTTCTTCCGAGCGCCGGTGCAAATGTTTATGACATTATTCGCCGTGATGTTTTGGTATTAACAAAAGACGCGGTTAATGATTTAACTGCAAGATTGAAAGGTTAGGGCAATGGCTAAAGCAAAGAAAATAGCACCCGCAGAATGGATGTATGAAATTATCCGCTCTCCGCATATAACAGAAAAAGCAACTCTTGGAAGTGAGTATTCTAAAGTAACTTTCAAAGTTCCTAATTCTGCGACTAAGCCAAATATTAAACAAGCCGTTGAGGTTTTGTTTGGTGTAAAAGTTAAGGGCGTTAATACTGTTATCCAAAAAGGTAAGAGTAAGACTTTTAAGGGTGTTAAAGGTAGTCGTTCTGATTTCAAAAAGGCGATTGTAACGCTTGAAGAAGGTCAAACAATTGACACTGGAGCAAATATCTAAATTAATGCAACCATGGTGGCTCGCCGATAATGAGTGAATATAAAAGGAAGTTAAGAAAATGGCATTGAAAAAATTTAACCCTGTTACCCCTGGTATGCGCCAGCTAATTCAGATTGATAGATCTGACCTATGGAAAGGCGCACCAGAAAAAGCTCTAACCGAAGGTTTGAGCAAGACTGGTGGTCGTAATAATATGGGGCGCATTACCTCTCGCCATATTGGTGGTGGTCATAAGCGTAAATATCGCATAATTGACTGGAAACGTACAAAATGGGATATGCCCGCCACTGTTGAGCGCATAGAATATGACCCTAACCGTACATCTTTTATCGCATTAATCCAGTATGAGGACGGCACTCGTAACTATATTATCGCGCCTCAACGTTTGAAAGTTGGCGATAAAGTTATTGCAGGATCAAAGGTTGATATTAAACCAGGTAATGCAATGCCACTTAAGAATATGCCAGTTGGTACAATCATCCATAATATTGAGATGAAACCAGGTAAAGGCGCTCAGATGATTCGCTCTGCTGGCACATATGCTCAGCTTGTTGGTCGCGATCAAGGCTACGCTCAAATTAAGCTTGCATCAGGGGAGCTTCGCATAGTACTTTCCGAATGTATGGCAAGTGTTGGCGCGGTTTCTAATCCAGATCACAGCAACACCAATATGGGTAAGGCTGGACGTAACCGCTGGAAAGGTCGTCGTCCTCATGTTCGCGGAGTTGTTATGAACCCTGTTGATCACCCTCATGGCGGTGGTGAAGGTAAAAGCTCTGGTGGTCGTAATCCTGTTACGCCTTGGGGCGTGCCAACTAAGGGTTATAAAACACGTAAAAAAGGTAAAGCGAGCGATAAATATATTATTCGCCGCCGTAACAAGAAATAGGATTTAAGGAGCATTTATTATGGATAAACAGTTTAAATCAAGAGCTAGTATTATTGATGGTAGTGTCGAAATTGATGAGAGCTTAAAGCCTATAACTAACGATGATATTGGCAGATTAATGCGCCAAGAGGAAAAGGCTATGGCTGAAGTAATGAGTGAAGTAACAGGTAATAAAGCTGATAACACAGCATTAGATTTATAAGGAAAGAAATAAAATGGCACGTAGTGTATGGAAAGGTCCGTTTATCGAGAAATCTCTTCTAAAAAAGATTGAGGTAGCAAGAGCAAGCGGCAAGAACACAGTAATTAAAACATGGTCACGCCGATCAACAATTCTGCCAAATATGATCGGTTTAACTTTTGGTGTGCATAATGGAAAGAAATTTATTCCTGTCATTATATCAGATCAGATGATCGGGCATAAATTGGGTGAATTTGCTCCTACGCGCACATATTATGGTCATGGCGCTGATAAAAAAGCCAAAAAATAAAGTATAACTTGAGGAAAATAAAATGGGACAGTCAACAAATCCTAGTAGAACAAAAGAGAATGAAGCGAGGGCGTATGGTAAATACTTGCGCACTTCTCCACAGAAATTAAATCTTGTGGCGCAAACTATTCGCGGCAAAACTGCTTCTAGAGCGTTAGTGGATTTACAGTTCTCTAAAAGACGTATTGCACAAGATGTGTTGAAACTGTTACAGTCTGCTGTCGCAAATGCAGAGAATAATCATGGGCTTGATGTTGATCGCTTGGTGGTATCCGAAGCTTATGTTGGCAAAACTATTATGATGAAACGTTTTAGAGCAAGAGCTCGCGGACGTGGCGCAAGAATTGAAAAGAAAGTCAGTAATATGACTATAATCGTTAAAGAAGCAGAAGAGGCTTAAGTAATATGGGACAGAAGATTAATCCAATTGGTTTAAGAGTAGGAATTAACCGTACGTGGGATTCACGTTGGTATGCTGGACGTGATTACGCGGATAAGCTGGTTAATGACATTAAATTACGTGAATATATTCATGAGCATTTAAAAGCCGCTGGCGTTAGTAAAGTTATTATTGAGCGCGCTGCTAAAACAACTAAGGTAACAGTTTATACTGCTCGCCCCGGTGTTATAATTGGTAAAAAAGGCGCAGATATTGAAAAGCTTCGCCAGAATCTGTCTCGCCGCGCTGGTGGTGAGGTTGGTCTTAATATCGTTGAGGTTCGCAAACCTGAGGTTGATGCTCAATTAGTTGCTGAAAATGTTGCGCAACAATTGGAACGCCGCGTATCTTTCCGCCGTGCTATGAAACGCGCGGTGCAAAATGCCCTTCGTTTTGGAGCGCAAGGTATCCGCATTAACGTATCTGGTCGTTTGGGCGGGGCAGATATTGCGCGCATGGAATGGTATCGTGAAGGTCGCGTTCCATTGCACACTTTCCGCGCTGATATTGATTACGGCACAGCAGAGGCTTTGACAACATACGGTATCATTGGCGTTAAAATCTGGCTTTATAAAGGTGATGTTATGGAGCATGATCCTATGGCTCGTGATAAACGTTTGTCAGAAGCGCGTGGTGGTGCGCCAAAAAGATAGTGCTAGAATAAGTTTTTTAAATAAAATTTAATAAAGTACTGGATTTTTATTTTTAAATGCGATAAGTTCGCGCCAACTAATGTAAAGCTTGATAATAAGCGCCATATGGGAACTATAACTCAAAGAGTTAAAAGTCCATGTGAATGATAATTTTTTTATGTCCGCATTCCTGCATTATTTGCAAGGGGCGATAATTAAAGAGTGAAAGACTAGAAGAGATGTTAAGTCCAAAAAAGTTTAAACACCGTAAACAGTTTAAGGGTCGTATCCACGGCAATGCTAAAGGTGGCGCTACGTTAGCGTTTGGTGCTTATGGTTTAAAGGCGCAAAGCCCTGACCGTATTACTGCTCGTCAGATTGAGGCTGCTCGCCGCGCTATGACGCGCCATATGAAGCGTCAAGGTAAGGTTTGGATACGCATATTCCCTGATGTTCCTGTAACGGCAAAGCCGCTGGAAGTTCGTCAAGGTAAGGGTAAAGGCTCTCCTGAATATTGGGCTGCTCGCGTTAAACCGGGTCGTATTATGTTTGAAATTGATGGAGTTTCTGAGGAAGTTGCGCGCGAGGCATTTGATCTTGCGGCTATGAAGCTTCCGCTTAAAACTAAATTTGTTAAGCGCGTTGGCGCGATAGGGGAGGCAGCATAATGAATGTTGAAGACTTGAGATCAAAATCTATTGATGAGCTTGTGAAGATCGTTCTTGATTTGCGTAAGGCGCAATTCAATGCACGTTTTCAGCAGTCTCAAGGCGCTTTGGAAAATACAGCGCCTATTCGCGTAGCGCGCCGTGATATCGCTAGAGCGAAGACAATATTAAATGAAAAACGAGCTGCAGAAGTTAAATCTGCTGCTAAAAAAGCCGCTTAAGAGGAGTAGGTAATATGCCACGTCGTGTATTAGAAGGAAATGTAGTAAGTGATAAGGCTGACAAGACTATAACTGTTCTTGTTGAGCGTCGTTATATGCATCCTGTTTATAAGAAATATATTAAAAGCTCAGACAAATACACTGCGCATGATGAAGCCAATCAGTTTAAGTCAGGTGATCGTGTCTCTATTATTGAGTGCCGCCCGCTTTCTAAGCGTAAGCGTTGGGCTGTTATTACTGGTGATGAGGCTTCAAATGAAGCTGAAAAGCCTGCTGTTAAAAAAACACCAGCTAAAAAAACACCAGCTAAAAAGACAACCGCTAAAAAGAAGGGTGCATAGACATGATACAGATGCAATCCCGTATGAATGTTGCTGATAATAGCGGCGCAAGAGAAGTTCAATGCATTAAGGTGCTTGGCGGTTCTCACAGGCGCACTGCTAATGTTGGTGATGTTGTCGTAGTATCCGTTAAGGAGGCAATTCCACGCGGTAAAGTTAAAAAAGGCGATGTTCGCAGGGCTGTAATTGTTCGCACTAGATTTGGCTTGCAGCGCAAACATGGCGAGAAAATTCGCTTTGATACAAATGCTTGTGTGTTAATAAGCACGAATGGCGAGCCTATTGGCACACGTATTTTTGGACCAGTTACGCGTGAGCTTCGCGCGGGCGGTTACATGAAAATTATTTCATTGGCATCGGAGGTACTATAGCTATGGCACAGTCCCAAGTGAAAAATAAATTAAAAATTCAAAAAGGCGATGAAGTTGTCGTTTTAACAGGCCGTGATAAAGGCGCAAAAGGTGAGGTTCTCAAGGTTCTTACTGAAAAACGTCGTGTCCTTGTTAAGGGCATTAATCTTGTGACTAAGCATCAAAAGCCTACGCAAGCATCACCAGGTGGGATTCAAAAAATTGAATTGCCTATTCATGTTTCTAATGTAGCGATTGCAGATCCTAAAGATGGGTCACCTAGTCGCGTTGGTTATAAAGTTTCAAAAGATGGTAAAAAGATTCGCGTGGCTAGAAAGTCTGGCGAGGAAATTAAGCAAGGTTAATGGAAATGTCTGTACGTTACAAAGAGTTATACGAAAAAGAAATCGTTCCTGCACTGGATAAAAAATTTGGGTATAAAAACCCACATATGCGTCCTCGCTTGGATAAAATTGTGCTTAATATGGGAGTTGGTGAAGCGACTCAAGACCGTAAGCACATGGAAAATGCAATTGAGGCTATGACATTAATAGCGGGGCAAAAGCCTGTTATTTGCAAGGCGCGCCAATCAAATGCATCATTTAAAATCCGTGAAGAGCAAGCAATTGGAACGAAAGTTACATTGCGCGGTGACCGTATGTATGAGTTTTTAGATCGTTTGATTACAATTGCTATGCCACGTATTCGCGACTTTCGCGGAGTTAATGGCAAAAGCTTTGATGGTCGCGGAAATTATGCGATGGGCATTACTGAGCATATTATCTTCCCTGAAATCAACTATGATAAGGTAGATAAAATCCGCGGTATGGATATTGTGATTTGTACAACAGCATCAAATGATGAAGAAGCAAAAGAACTTCTTTCTGCATTTAAGATGCCGTTTAAAAAATAGATAATTTAAGGAAAGAAGTAAGTTAATGGCAAAAGTCTGTATGATCGAAAGAGATAAAAAGCGCAAAAAGCTGGTTAATAGCCTTGCCCCTAAGCGTGCTGCACTTAAGGCAATTATCAAGGATAAGGCTATTCCTGCGGATGAGCGTTTTCAAGCAGTTTTAAAACTTGCTGAAATGCCTCGTAATTCATCAAAAATAAGAATGAGAAATCGTTGCGCGATCACTGGTCGCCCGCGTTCTTATTATCGTAAATTTAATATCTCTCGTATTGCATTGAGAGACCTTGCATCTCGTGGTGAGTTGCCGGGCGTTGTGAAATCAAGTTGGTAGAAGGAGGATACAATTATGACTATGAGTGATCCCCTAGGTGATATGTTAACGCGCGTTCGTAATGGGCAACAAGCTGGTAAAACAATTGTTGAATGTCCATTTTCAAAGGTTCGTGAAAACGTATGTAATGTTTTAAAGGATGAAGGCTTTATCCGTGGCTATAAAATTGAAGATATTGGCGGTAACAAAAAGAATCTTCAAATTCAGCTGAAATATGCGGATGGTGAAGGCGTTATTCGTCAAATTAACCGTGTGTCTAAGCCAGGTCGTCGCGTTTATACAAATGTAAAAACTATGCCACGCTTTTATAATGGTCTTGGTATTTTGGTTGTGTCTACTCCGCAAGGCGTTATGGCTGACCATAAGGCACGCGCGGCAAATGTTGGTGGTGAAATTCTTTGTCGCGTCTTCTAGGCTGGGCATAGATTAATTATTTAAGGAATGTGAGAAATGTCACGTATTGGTAAAAATCCTGTAACAATCCCTGAAGGCGTTGAAATTCAAATCAATGGTCAGGATGTTAAAGCAAAAGGTAAATTAGGCGAGCTTAAGCTTGTTCTTCATGATGAGGTGTCTGCCGTGATAGAAGACGCTGCGAATGATGACGGGAAAGCTTCTAAAATAGTGCGCCTAAGCCCTAAATCAAATTCTAAGTTTGCTCAAAAAATCTGGCCAACTATGAGAACTTTGGTTGACAATATATGTATTGGCGTAAGTCAGGGATATGTTAAAAACCTTGAGATCCATGGTGTTGGTTACCGTGGAAATCTGCAAGGGACAAAATTAGTTCTTGCTCTAGGATTTTCTCATGATGTAATTTATGAGATTCCTGCTGGAGTTAAGGTTGAGCTGGAAAAGCAGACAAAGCTTAAAATAAGTGGAATTGATAAACAGCGCGTTGGTCAAGTTGCCGCTGAAATTAGAGCATTTAAAAAACCTGAGCCATATAAAGGCAAAGGCATTCGTTATGTGGATGAATATATCATTCGCAAAGAAGGTAAGAAGAAATAGGGAATTAATAAGATGGCAAAAGCAGCATCAGTTAAAACAACTCCGGCGCAGCGCCGCAAGTTTAGAACACGTAATAAAATCCGTCGCGTCAATATTGATCGTGTTGGAGTGCGCGTTACTCGTCCGCGTCTTTCAGTCTACCGCAGTGGTAAGCAGATTTATGCGCAAGTTATTTGTGACTTGCAAGGCAAAACTTTGGCGGCAGCTTCTACTTTAGAGGCAAGCTTGAAGGAAAAGCTTAAAACTGGAGCAAATAAAGAAGCTGCTAATGAGGTTGGTAAATTAGTTGCGCAGCGTGCTAAAAAAGCAGGCGTTAGCAAGATTGTATTTGATCGTGGTCGCTATCTTTATCATGGACGTGTTAAGGCTTTGGCTGACGGCGCGCGCGACGGCGGATTAGAATTTTAGACAAAGGATTATATGAAATGGCATATGGACAACAAGAAAAAAAGCACCGCGATGATAGCGAGCAGCCAGAACTAATTGAGCGTTTGGTTGGTATTAACCGCGTTGCAAAAGTTGTAAAGGGTGGTCGTCGCTTTGGTTTTGCTGCACTCGTTGTGGTCGGCGATGGTAAAGGTCGCGTTGGCTATGGACATGGTAAAGCCAAGGAAGTTCCTGAAGCTATCAAAAAGGCTACGGATCAGGCAAAACGTAAAATGATCCGCGTTCCTCTTCGTGAAGGTCGTACTTTGCATCATGACGTATTTGGTAAAGATGGCGCTGGTAAAGTTTTCCTTCGCTCTGCCCCTGCTGGTAAAGGTATCATCGCTGGCGGGCCAATGCGCGCAGTATTCGAAGTTCTTGGAATACAAGATATTGTTGCTAAAGCGATTGGCTCAAACAACCCATACAGCATGGTAAACGCAACATTCGCAGCATTAAAAGACACGCAAAGCCCGCGCCACGTAGCAAATCGCCGTAATAAAAAAGTAAGCGATATTGTTTCTAACCGCGAAGTTGGTATGACTACTTTGGCAGCGGATGCTGGCGAGTAATAGATAAATAAGATTTTAAGCATAAGGATTTGAGTTATGGCTGAAGAAAAAAAGAAAACACCAGCGAAAAAAGCGGTTGCTAAGAAGCCTGTAGCTAAGAAAGCTCCAGTGAAAAAAGCACCTGTAAAGAAAACAGCCGGCAAGACTCTTAAGGTTACACAAATTGGTTCACCTATTGGTCGTAAAGCATATCAACGCGCTACATTAATTGGGCTTGGTTTAAATAAAATGCACAAAACGAGAGAGCTAGAAGATACTCCATCGGTGCGCGGTATGGTTAATAAAGTTAGTCATTTGGTTAAAGTTGAAGGCGAGTAATACCGCCTGACATAGTAACTGATAAAAAAAGGATATAGTTAGATGAAACTTAATGAATTAAAACCACAAGATGGATCTACTAAAAACCGCATGCGCGTTGGTCGCGGTATCGGAAGCGGTAAAGGCAAGACTTGTGGATCTGGTCAAAAAGGTCAAAAATCACGTTCAGGCGTAGCTATTAAAGGTTTTGAAGGCGGTCAAATGCCTTTGTACCAACGCTTACCTAAGGTTGGCTTCCGTAATACTCAATTTACAACAAACCTGTCCGAGCTTACCTTTGTGCAGTTGCAATATGCTATTGATACTAAAAAGATCGACCCTAAAAAAGTAATTGATGAAGATGTTTTGCTCGCTGCTGGCATGGTTCGCCGCAAGTTAGACGGCGTAAAAGTTCTTGCAACTGGTGAGCTTACATCTAAAGTTAATCTGAAAGTTACAAAGATTTCAAAAGGTGCATTAGAAGCCGTTGAAAAAGTGGGCGGCAAGGTTGAGCTTATAGTGCGCGAAGTTGCCCCTGTTAAAAAGCGCGGTGAAAAAGCTGCCGCTGCAAAAGCTGCCGCTGCAAAAGCTGCTAAAAAATAATTTTGCTGCATATTTAATATTATTTATAAAGCCTTCGCATATTCGGAGGCTTTGTTCATTTTGACATATATTGTTTTAATGTTTACTATTTATATGTTGTTTAATTTACAGGTAAAAACATATGCTCCGCTATCGCTTCTTGCCTTTTTTTCTTTTATCTATATTTATTACGATTTTGTTTGTGAGTAATGCTTATGCTGCGCAAGATCGCTGCCCAAGGCATGTTGTTAAGACAGAGCTTAAATCAAAGAAGGATAAAACTAGATTCTTGTCTGGCTCTCTTAGCGGTATTAACGATTATTTAAACAGCCATAACGTATTAGCATTCGTTCAAAACCCACTAAGTGTAAAGACTTATTATAATTTTAGCACCAAAGATATGGGTAATGGTCGTTACTGCATCGTGCTTGACAAGGTTGTTGCTCATTATAGGTCATCTCCTAAAATTGTCATGCCATCGAATATAGGAAGGCAAAGCTGTGAATATAAGCTCATTAGAAAGCATGAGCAAAGACATTTGGATGTGCATTACAAATATTATAATAAAAGCGTTAAAAAATATAAGGTTTTCTTAGGTAGAATAGCTAGAAATGTGCCTATATTTGGCTCTGTTAAAACCGCTAAGGAGGCTGACTTAATCCGTCAAAGAATTATGAATCATTTTGATGAAAAATTCTATGAGAAAGTAGGGCGCTCAATAAATGAGATGCAAAGACTTCAAAAAAAGATTGATAGCGCTCAAGAATATACTTTTGTGAATAGAAAAATCAATCGCTGCGCCAAATTAGAGGAAAGAAAGAAGCGCCCTAATAAAAAATCCTTCTATGGTCATTGAAATATTTTTTGAAGTTTACAAAAAATAACGGCTAGCAAATTAATGCTAACCGCTTTGTTTTTTGATATTGCTAAGTTGATTTAACCCGCAGCAACTTTTTGCTCTTCTTGAACATCTAAATCATCATCACTGAATTGCACAGGACCAGAATCCTTGCCCTTCGCAGATATATCACGATCCACTAGCTCAATAACAGCCATCGGCGCAGCGTCACCATAACGAAAGCCTGCTTTTAAAACGCGAACATAACCGCCTGGGCGATCCATATAACGCTCTGCAAGTATGTCGAATATTTTCTTAACTTGGGTTTCATCACGCATTTTTGATATAGCCTGACGACGCTTTGCAACATATCTATCAGGGTTAGCCGCAGCTTGCTTACCCATAGTTATTAATTTCTCAACATAAGGGCGCAGCTCTTTTGCTTTTGGCAAAGTTGTTACGATTTGCTCATGCTTAACCAGTGAAGCCGCCATATTAGCAAGCATAGCCTTACGGTGGCTGGAGGTTCTGTTTAGTTTACGATGTTTAATACGATGTCTCATATCATTTTCCTTCTGGCTTACTAGCCTTATCAGCGGATTTCAATATTGAAAATCCATGTTACAAATCATCTCTCACTTGCTTATTAAAGCCGTTCTACAAATGATGCGGACAAGCTTTGTCCATTTATGCCTAAGCCCAAAACACTCGGGCTTAAACTATTATTAGGGCAACAGTGTTTTAGTATGGCTATGAAGGTAAGGGGAAGCGTATAATTCATACGTAAGCCGAAACCTGACAACGTCAAACTGAAACAATGGAAGCTCTAAAATTGTTGGTCATCAAGCTTTTTAGCTAGCTCCTCAATATTTTCAGGAGGCCATTCCTCAATCTGCATACCAAGATAGATGCCCATAATTTGAAGCACTTCTTTGATTTCATTCAAAGATTTACGCCCAAAGTTAGGTGTACGTAGCATATCGCTCTCGCTTTTTTGCACAAGGTCGCCAATATAAATGATATTGTCATTTTTCAGGCAATTCGCACTACGAACCGAAAGCTCAAGCTCATCAACCTTTCTAAGTAGATTTTTGTTGAATGGCAGCTCTTGCTCTTCTTCTTTTGCTTTTTCCTCTTCAGGCTCATCAAAATTAACGAACACATTAAGTTGATCTTGCATAATGCGCGCAGCAAATGCCACCGCATCTTCGGGAGTAATAACGCCGTTTGTCTCAACAGTTAGCGTAAGCTTGTCAAAGTCAGTGATTTGCCCAACGCGCGTATCAGTTACTTCATATGTAACTTTACGAACTGGTGAGAACACAGAATCGATAGGAATCATGCCAACAGGGCAGTCTTCTGGGCGATTTTGTGCAGCAGGGCGATAGCCTTTGCCAGTATCAACTGTCATCTCCATGTTAAGTTTTGCGCCTTTATCAAGGCTGCAAATAACAAGGTCAGGGTTCATGATTTCAATATCCGCGCCCGCTTCGATTTGCGCAGCAGTTACATCACAAGGACCAACAGCAGATAAGCGCATTTTACGAGGACCTTCGGCATGCATGCGAACGCCAAGCGCCTTTAGATTAAGGATAATATCCGTAACATCTTCGCGAACACCCTCGACAGAAGAGAATTCATGCAAAACACCATCAATTTTAACAGCAGTAACAGCCGCGCCTTGCAATGATGAAAGCAAAATACGACGCAGCGCATTACCAAGTGTTAGACCAAATCCGCGCTCTAATGGATCCGCTATAACGCGACCTACATTAATGCGACCTGTGTCATCTAGTTCTAGTTTTTGTGGTTTAATAAGCTCTTGCCAGTTTTTAAGTATCAAGATTAGCTCCTATTTCTTTTAAATTTATTTAATTATTACACTCTATTTAATCTTAAACGCGGCGCTTTTTAGGCGGGCGACATCCATTATGTGGAATTGGTGTAATATCCTTGATAGATTTGATTGTAAATCCGATAGTCTGCAATGCACGCAAAGCCGACTCACGACCAGAACCTGGTCCTTTAACAAGGACATCAAGTTCTTTCATTCCGTGCTCTTGAGCCTTGCGACCTGCATCTTCCGCTGCCATTTGTGAAGCGTAGGGCGTTGATTTACGTGAGCCTTTAAAGCCCATCAAACCAGAAGAAGACCATGAAACCACATTTCCTTGCACATCAGTAATAGTAACTAATGTATTATTAAATGTAGAGTTAACATGAACAATACCAGATGCGATATTCTTCTTTTCTTTTTTCTTTGTTTTTACTTTAGCTTTAGCCATTTTTCATGTCTCCCTTACTTTTTCTTGCCAGCAATAGGTCTAGCAGGACCTTTGCGTGTTCTTGCATTAACTCGTGTATTTTGACCACGAACAGGAAGGCCATTTCTGTGACGAAGACCGCGATAGCATTTCATATCCATCAAGCGTTTGATATTTATAGAGATTTCACGGCGTAAATCACCTTCTATTTTATAGCTATCAGTATCAATTTCAGCGCGGATAGCATTCAATGTATCATCATCGATTTGCCCCATACGTGATTGCGTGTCTATTTTAAGCTTGGCGCAGATTTTAAATGCGGTAGTACGTCCAATGCCATAAACATATGTCAAAGCAATCGGTACGCGTTTATTATCGGGTACATTGACCCCAGCAATACGTGCCATTATTTTTCCTTTCAAATTTCAAAACCAAACCGTTGATGCTCCACGCATTAAGTTTTCACATCGTCGGTTTGTAAACTATATCTTCATAAGCATTGTTTTCAGCTCTTAATTAAGAGCATAGACGCATCGTCACACCCACAAAGCCACACTATGAAGATGCGGGCATTATATAAATTAATAGAGCCGCGTCAACAAATAAAAATAATATTTTAAAAATTAGCTAAAATAGCTTCGATTTGCGCTGTTACTTCGTTAACAGGCTCCATGCCGTTAATTTTGCGAAGTACGCCTCGGTCTTTATAATAAGGCAGGACGGGAGCTGTTTGTGCTTCATAAACTTCTAACCTATTTCTAAGTATTTCCTCATTATCATCGCTGCGCGTCTCACCAGATTCGGAGGCGCGGATTTTAATGCGGTCTATTAGAATGTCATTATCAACTTCTAAAACAAGGACATGCTCGATCTTGCGCGCCATATGCCCAAGCATTTCATCAAGAGCCTTAGCTTGCGGCACTGTTCTTGGAAAGCCATCAAGGATAAAGCCACGCTCACATTCTGGTTCACTAATGCAATTGCCGATTAGCTCTATAATTGTTTCATCAGAGACAAGCTCTCCAGCGTCCATAGTGGCTTTCAGTGTTTTGCCAAGCGCGCTTTCGCTTGCTACTTCTGCGCGAAGCATATCACCAGTTGAGAGCTGCTTTAGTTTGTATTTTTCTTGAATGCGCGCTGCTTGAGTGCCTTTGCCTGCTCCAGGTGGCCCAAATATAATGATATTCATTTCAGTTTATCTCCTGCTTGATCTGTTTCGCCCGCGCAATTTTGATTTCTTGATTAGCCCTTCATATTGATGCGCAATCATATGAGAGTGAACTTGCGCAACAGTATCCATTGTAACGCTAACTACAATCAAAAGGCTAGTACCACCAAAGTAGAACGGCATATTATATTTTGCAATCAGAAATTCAGGTAGCAAGCAGATGAAGACTAAATATATTGCCCCAACAACGGTAATCCTTGTTAGCACGTAATCAAGATAATCTGCGGTATTCTTACCAGGCCTTATCCCTGGAATAAAGCCACCATATTTGCGTAACGTGTCTGCATTCTCTTCTGGGTTAAATACAATAGCAGTATAAAAGAAGCAGAAAAATGCAACTAACGCTCCATATAAAATCATATATATCGGTTGCCCATGTTGCAAAAACCTAGAAATTTCTGACCAAATGCCGCTTCCATCTGATAGTCCTGAAAATCCGACCACAGTCAATGGAAGCAATAATAATGACGAAGCAAAAATCGGAGGTATAACGCCAGCAGTATTGATTTTCAGCGGGATATGGTTAGTTTCCCCCGCGCTCATTTTATTACCCATTTGGCGTTTTGGATATTGCACAATAACGCGGCGTTGCGCGCGCTCAACAAATACGATTAACGCAATAACACCAACAACCATAATAAATAGAGTAAATAGCTCAAACCCATTAAATGTGCCTTGACGGGTTAGCTCTAATGTAGAGGCGATAGCGCGCGGAAGCTCCGCCACGATACCAGCAAATATAATTAAGGATATACCATTACCAACGCCCCTGCTTGTAATTTGCTCACCAAGCCACATAAGGAAGACTGTACCGCCAACGATAGTAATAATTGTTGATATCTTAAAGAAAATACCAGGTGATATAACCGCGCCTGATGCCTCAAGCCCCACAGCCATGCCATATGCTTGAACCGTAGCAAGCAAAACAGTAAGATAGCGCGTATATTGGTTGATTTTCATCCGCCCAGTTTCGCCCTCTTTTTTCAGCTCACCCAAATGTTTAGACATCGCCGTGGCAAGCTGCATAACGATAGAGGCAGAAATATAAGGCATAATGTTAAGCGCAAATATGGTCATACGCGATAGCGCGCCACCAGAAAACATGTTGAGCATATCAAGTATGCCACCACCTTTTTTGGTGAAAACATCATTCCATGCCGTCGGATCAATACCAGGTATTGGTATATATGTTCCAAGGCGGTAAACCAATAACGCCAATATAACAAATAATATACGTTTTTTAAGCTCGGTTGCTTTTGTAAAACTTCCCCAGCTTGAGTTTTTTGCAAGTTGCTCAACGGCTGATGCCATATTCAAGAATCCTTATAAATGTAATTTAACACCAAATTCATAAAGAAAATTATGCGCATATACAAGCGATATTTATTTGATTGTGATATTATCTATTAAACGGGTTTTACCAAGCCATGCAGCAGCCAATATTCTGTTCCAGCGCATTTCTATATAATCAATTTTATCAAACCCTATTGATAACAGCTCATCTTTTGCAGCTTTTAAATTCCTTGTTTGACAAACTTGGCGCAATATTTTATTAAGGCTGCGCGCTATTTCTATCTCGCTATCGGATAGATAAGCATTGCGAGAGGATAGGGCTAGCCCGTGATTATCTCTATATATCGGAGCGCCTATAATAGTTATGGGCATTTGCAGAAATGCTGTCATTTCTTTTATAACTTGGAGCTGCTGAAAATCCTTTTCACCAAATATGGCTATGTCAGGCTTAACAGCATTAAACAGGCGGCTTACTACATTAACTACGCCATCAAAATGAGTGGGGCGGAATGTAGCCTCCAATCCTTTCGCGGCATCGCCCATTTTTATGTTGCAGTCTTTGCCATCGGGATATAGATCATCTTCGGTAGGCAGGAATAATATATCAACCCCCGCAAGTTTTAGCTTTGCGGCATCGCTTTCTTGCATGCGCGGATAGCTGCCGAAATCTTCATTGGGGGCAAATTGTGTGGGGTTTACAAAGATGCTCACCACTATGCAAGAGCTATGATCCCTCGCGCATTCTATCAAGGATAAATGCCCATCATGCAGCGCGCCCATTGTCGGGACAAAGCCAATTTTATCGCCCTTATTGCGCCTTAGAGATATTTCAGAGGATAGCTCATTTATGGTATGTATAATTTTCATCGGGAAATTTCCGCGTCCTTACTTCCTCTGCATAATTTTGCACTGCTTTATCAATTTCCGCAGCAATATTAATATATTTCTTGGCAAATTTAGGTGTATGACCGCTTAAAAGCCCGATCATGTCATCCGTTACTAAAATCTGCCCATCACAATATTTAGACGCGCCAATGCCAATAGTTGGAATATCAATTGCATTTGTGATTTTTTGAGAAGTGCTTTCAATTGTGCCTTCTATAACAACCGAGAACGCTCCCGCGCGCTCTACTGATTTTGCATCATTAATAAGTGTGTATATTTCTTGCGATGTGCGCCCTTTGATTTTATAGCCTCCGTCCTTTACTACTGATTGAGGTTGCAGCCCTATATGCGCCATAACGGGGATATTGCGCTTTGTTATATATTCTATGGTGGCTGCCATATCCTGACCCCCCTCAAGCTTTACCGCGTTGCACCCCGTCTCATCCATAATGCGTTTCGCATTTTTATAGGCAAGCTCTGGGATTTGCTCATATGTGCCATATGGCATGTCAACAACTATGCAGGCATTGGGCTTGGCTCTCATAACTGCTTTGCCATGGTTAATCATCATGTCAAGAGTAACGCCAAGAGTGCTTTCCATGCCATACATAACCATGCCAAGCGAATCACCAACCAGCAAAATATCGCAATGTTTATCCAGTATTTGCGCCATTGGCGTAGTGTAAGCGGTAAGACACACCAAAGGAGCCTTAGTGTTTTTTTGTGCCTTTATATCTGCTATGCTTATTTTTTTCATGTCTATAGTGATAATATATCTTGATTATTTAGGAAAGCCCCCCATCCCAAAAAAGAAAAAAGACGCTGGATTTTTCCATGCGCCTTTTTTACCCCAATCTCAAAGGCTTTTTGCCTTCTTTTCTATAGTGCGAGAGGATTAATCCTCTTCTTTTTATGGTATATGATGTTCAACTCATATTTTTTAAACTAATAATTCATCCATTGGTGGTTCGCCCATCGCCCCTTCAAGGAAGCGGACTAATACACTTCGTGCGTTTCTTGCTGCTTGAGCGTGTTTTTGATATTCCTCAGAAAGATTTTGTTGCCCGCCGCCCATAAAGTCAGAGAATTTTTCTGATGCGTTACCAAATGAAGATCTCATGCGTGAGCCAGCAGTTCTATTTTCCTCTTTGTGACCAAAGGTTTTTTTGCCAGTAGCCCCTGGTTGCATGCTTTCAAAATTTTGCATTTAATTAACTTCCCTTCCTTATGTCTTAAATATACCTCTTCAGAATCATAAAGTCAAGAAAAATCATGTAAAACTGCAAAAACAACTAAACGACTTTACTTTAGTTACGTAAGTAAAGATATTGTATTTCTTGAATATTTCTATTGTAATTGCTGTGCTTACTTTACCATATACATGATTGTTTCGCTTTTGGGTTTTGTAATATCGGTTTTGGTTAAGTAATAAATATTTTATATTTAGAGCAATAAAAATCAATCTAAAGCCTTGTTTTCTGTGGCATTTAGCTCCATTATGCCACCCAAGAAAAATATTAAAAAGTGGATAATTTATTATGAGTGACCAAATGAAAGACCGAATGAAAGATATTGTTTCCTTGTGCAAGCGAAGGGGCTTTATCTTTGCTGCTTCCGATATTTATGGCGGAATCAATGGGTTTTGGGACTATGGTCCGCTTGGCGTAGAGCTTAAAAATAACCTGCGTGATCGCTGGTGGCATGATATGGTAATTGCTCCGCCGCTTGGGCTTGATGGCACACCTATCAGCATTGTGGGACTCGATTCGTCTATTATCCAAAACCCTAAATGCTGGGAAGCATCAGGTCATGCGAGCGGATTTAATGACCCGATGGTCGATTGTAAGGAATCAAAAAAGCGTTATAGAGCGGATCATGTAGTTGTTCTTATTCCAAAAGATGGGCAAGGTTATGCTCTTGCTTTTGATAAAGACGCTGAAGATATAGAGATTGAAAAACGCCTTAAAAAATTGGCAAAGAATAAATCTATAAGTGATTTTGATAGAAAATCATTGGATCAAATTCCTGTGGAAGACTTTCCTAACATAATTGCTCCAGATACTAAAAAGGCTGGCACACTAACCGAGCCTGTTCAATTTAATATGATGTTTAAAACAACTAGTGGCGCAAAAGAGGGTAGCGATAGTGAAGTTTACTTGCGTCCTGAAACTTGCGCGGGGATATTTTTAAATTTCAAGAATGTGCTGGATTCCAGCCGCGTTAAAGTCCCGTTTGGCATTGCTCAAATTGGTAAGGCTTTTCGTAATGAGGTAACGCCGCGTAACTTTATATTTAGAAGCCGTGAGTTCGAGCAAATGGAGCTTGAATGGTTTTGCGCAGAAGAAGATGTTCCTAAATGGTTTGATTTTTGGGTAGAACAGCGCACTAATTTCTGGCTATCCCTTGGTATTCCAAAGTCAGAGCTGCATTTCTTGGATGTTCCAAAGGAAGATTTATCGCATTATTCAAGCCGTACAATTGACGTGGAATATCGCTTTCCATTTGCTGCCCCTGATTTTGATGAGCTAGAAGGCATCGCGCATCGCGGTAATTATGACCTAACTCAACACCAAGAATTTTCAGGGCAAAAGCTTGATTATTTCGATCAAGCCGAAAATAAACGCTATTTACCTCATGTGATAGAGCCGTCCACTGGTCTAACGCGCGGAGTTTTGGCACTTATTTGCGAGGCTTATACGGTCGATGAAAATCGTCCAAGTGGAGTGTATCTTAACTTCCATCCCTCTATGGCACCTAAAAAGGCGGCTATCCTGCCATTAACGGCAAAGCCTCACCACGTAGAGCCAGCGCAAAAGCTCTATATGGAATTGCGCGATGAGTTTGTGGTTGATCTCGATATTAAGCAAAATATCGGCAAGCGCTATGCCCGCCAAGATGAGATTGGCACGCCTTATTGCTTTACTATTGATAATGAAACGCTAGAGGATCATAGCGTAACTGTGCGTGATCGTAATACTATGGAGCAGCAGCGCATCCCGCTTGATAAGGTCAAAGCATTCCTACGCGAAAAGATTTATGGTTAATATCGCAAAACAGATAGTAATTTAAGGGCGGGGGGGGCTCCTCCCAGTAGTCACCTTACTCATAGCAGCATCAAACGCTTTTTGAGCTTTATCCAAAGCAGCATTTGCACTGTTAAGTTTCGTCTCAAATTCAACTAATGTGGCTTCTTCATTCTCATATTCATATGTAGCGTCAAGTACTGGTTTGTATCTACGGCAGATTTTAAAGTTACTATCACGAGGTTCCACACTATTACACGAGGCTCTAATTAGGTTTCTAGGCGGATTTCCAAATTGGGCAATAAGAGCATCCATTCTGATTTTTGCAATATCACGAATTCGTTTTTGGAAGTTGAAATTTTCTTGCGCTTCCTCGGCTTTTTCTTTAGCGTTGGCAAGAGTATCAGCTGCACTTTCAGCGGCACCTTCTTCTGGTGTCATTGTATTAGACCCATCTTTTTTATTGCTCGACCGACAGGATTTTCTGTGTTTGAACTTAATCCAGCCTTTCTCATCCCTTCCTGAATTCGTTGGCTTAGTGTTTGCGCTATTAGCCATAGATGTTACAGAGGAAATGTCGTTATCAATCCCAACCATTTTATTATTAAGGTAATCCCCAAGCTTTGCTTTATCTGCAATTTTATTCTCAGCCCCTCCAATAGCGGTAAGCTTCGATTCGATAGATGATAGCTTGCCGCTAATAAGGGTAGATAAGGGGCTGCTTGCTCCGCCAGAAAAACTATCTACAGTCGAGCATAAAAGGTTTAATGTTGTTTCAAGTGTTTCAAATAAATTATTTGTATTGCACTTAACTTCTAATTTAACACTTGATTTAAAACCTCTTTTATGAAGGTGGAATCTAAAACCTTCATAGTATGATATAGTTTTAAATGCCCCTGGTATTTTCCCTAAAACCTTATTGATAGCATTGCACCCCGCAGCATTAGCAGTCGTAGGAAAACTTAAGAAAAATAATGCTGTAAGAAAAAGAAAAAACCTCATAAAACCACCCAGATATAAAATAACTATATTAATCAGTGTAGCATAAGCTCCACATAACAAGCAATTATTTTGTGAATCTGCAGGTTCTGCCCCTTCTTTGTTTATTTACTATCATTTGCAAACAGCTATTCCAGAAATTATGTTAGAAAAGTTTTTCGGCATCTCTTAAAATTCTATCCGCTTGTTTTGTGTAATCGCCATTGCTTTCATGCATGATAATGCCTTGATGTAAAATGCAAGATGATTTCTTATGCTTCCACGCACGTATTATAATGCGCTTGGCTGGTTTTCCTTGGCGCGGATATAGCGGGAATAGCTCAACCCCGCCAAACATTTTACCCCCGCGACTGCCATATAGTGCATGTATAATATTATCTGTCTGCCCCGCATCATGGATAATGCTAAACGAGCCTTGCCCCTTAATGTGACGGTGCGCGCAAGCTATCCAGTCTTGCAAATCTATATTTGCATCAATATGCCCCATAGCCCGCGCCTTTGCAGTGGAAGGGGAGCTTATATGTTCATCAAATTTCATATATGGCGGGTTGCAAATAACATGATCGAAAATATTTCCAAGCCGCGCCGCCTTTATATCCTCGCATATAAAACTGGCTCGCTCGCTCATTCCATTAATAGATGCATTTTTTTGCGCTAACTCTATGTGGTCGCTTTGTATGTCAATGCCTGTAAGGCTTGTTTTTTCTATGCGATATATCGCGCACAGCCCCGCGCTGCCCACGCCGCAGCCTAAATCTAAAATGCTTTGATGGGGTTTATCAGGGCAAGCAGAGCCAAGCATCACACTATCCATAGAGGTGCGAAAACCGTTCGGTGCTTGATGCAGCGCAAGTTTCTTGTCTAATACATGAATTAGGTTTTTATTGCTCATGCTTTAATTTTTATAGAAAATCTTAAGCCTTGTCACGGATTGTTTGAGTTAGCATCATAAGGTCAATAGGCTTTGCTATCAGGCTGTAAAACGGCATTTTCCGCGTTTCATTAATAGTTTCATTAATGCTTTGATTAATATTATTTACAGCCATAATCTGCCCATAGTTATTTTGCATCTCGGCAGATTCGCGCATAGCTTGTGATTTTTGCATGATCACATTATCCGATATCCGATTATTTGCAGTATAAGACATTATATTTTCAGTAATTTGCGGCGGCGGTGGCATCGTCGGAGGCGAAGCAGGGGCGTTAGATATATCTATTTCATCGCCATTAACTTGGAATTTTTTATCAAAAAATTGATAGACCTCTTCTAATGACCTTGCACGACCATCTTTAGAATCATAAAATACATTGCGGTTAGCCGCCGCCGCGCGCGGGAATAGATCAGCCGCCGCTTGCATTGGATTTTCGTCGCGTGCATTCAAAAATGATGAAGCTCCGCTTGCCCCCATAAAATGCGCAAAATAAAGCTCGGTCGAGCCAGTATCGCCGCCCCAATTACTATTGAGGGTTTTTTCATTCTCCGAAGCAAATGCCGCCGCCATAAATGACGCTTTTTCAGGGTCTTTTCGCATCTCTAAAATTTCCTTATTTGTCAAACCATTGCTATCAATTCCATATTTATCACCATATTTATCAACCATCGAAAGCCACGTAGAATCAATAAACTGATATAACCCAGTAGCAGAGCTGGTCTTGGCTTTAGCATGCGGGTTAAAGCTACTTTCCGCCGCCGCTTGTTGCACTAGATAGGAAAAATCAACCCCCGAGCGTTTGCTAGCTTGCTCTATCGCATTAATAACACCATTGGATGCGCGCGCAGTTATGCTATCTAATGTTTTGATTTCTATAGTGTTCGTCTCGTAACTCATGCTATAATTTTACTCTTAGTTTAATATCAATTTAATAAATGCAAGCACCGTGCCAAAATATTTTATGGAGAGCAAATATGAGCGAATATAATCCGCCAGTTAAAGAAATGTCATTTATCCTTAACGATGTTTTGGGGTTTGAGCATGACGATCTTGATAGAGAAACCGTCGAAGCTGTGCTGGATGAAGCGGCTAAACTAGCCTCAACCGTGCTTGCTCCGCTTAATAAAATTGGCGATTTACAAGGGGCAAAATTGATTGACGGGCAGGTTGAAACCGCCGATGGTTTCAAGGAAGCCTATAAGGCTTATTGCGAGGGCGGTTGGAACGCTGTGCCATTTGATGAGCAATATGGCGGGCAAGCCTTACCATGGGCATTGGCTTTTCCCGTGCAAGAAATGTGGCAAGGCGCAAATATGGCTTTTGGTCTATGTCCGCTACTTAATCAGGGCGCGGTTGAGGCTATTTCCTCGCATGGCTCTGATGAGCAAAAATCTAAATATTTGCCAAAGCTTATATCGGGCGAGTGGAGTGGCACTATGAATATCACGGAAAGCGGGGCTGGCTCTGATCTCGGGCTGATAAGCGCGAAAGCCGATAAGCAAAATGATGGCAGTTATAAAATCACAGGGCAGAAGATTTTTATAACTTACGGCGACCATGATATGAGCGATAATATCATTCATTTGGTGCTGGCTAGAACCCCTGACGCTCCCGAAGATGTTAAGGGTCTATCCTTGTTTATTGTCCCTAAAATATTGGATGACGGCTCTAAAAACTCTCTGGAATGCATAGGGTTAGAGCATAAATTAGGCATTCATGCCTCGCCCACCTGCACTATGGATTTTTGCGGCGCAACTGGATATTTGATTGGCGATGAAAATAGCGGGCTTAAATATATGTTTACAATGATGAATAATGCGCGGCTTTGTGTTGGGCTGCAAGGCGTTGCTATTGCTGAGCGTGCTTATCAAGCGGCACATAATTACGCAAATGAGCGCGTGCAGGGCAAATCACTTAATAGCGGGGAGCGCGTTCCTATTGCTCAGCATGCTGATGTTCGGCGTATGCTGCTGGACATGAAATCACGCATTATTGCTGGTCGTCTCATGAGCTATAGCGCGGCATTAGAGCTTGATAACTCTAGTAATATAGCGCCTTTCCTCACGCCAATTGTGAAAAGTTTTTGCACTGATATGGCGGTGGAAATTGCCTCAACTGGCATTCAAGTGCATGGCGGCATGGGCTTTATCGAGGAAAGTGGCGCTGCTCAATATTACCGTGATGCGCGGATTTTGCCCATATATGAGGGAACAAACGGCATTCAGGCACTTGATCTGGTTTTCCGCAAAATCATTCATGATGGCGGGGAAGTGGCGTTTAGCTATATAAAGGAAATGGAAGGACTGGTTGAGCAATCTAAGCTAGATAACTTAATAAGCAAAACTAACCGCATATTAGAGCTAGCCAAAGATAAAAAGATGGATGAGATTGCATGGATGTCCAGCCCGTATTTAAAGGCTTTTGGAATTATTATTGGCGCAGCATTAATTGAAAAAGCCGCTCGAAAAAATGAAACATTTCAATGCGATAAAGGCATATCTTTAAAAGATATCAAAGATTTTTATAATGCGAATATTTTGCCTTAATTATAATTCTCATTGCGCCGGCAATATGCGATTGCGCGCTCTTTCATTAAATTCTTTGAGCTGAAATTTATAAGTCCTTGATAAGCCTCAAAATGTTTTGCCCATTGACCAGCATAGCATTCGCAATAGTCTTTTGGCTCAATATTTTTAACAGGGCGCTTAGTCGTCATAGCCATGCAACGAGTATATTCATAACCAGTTGTTTCAACTATATTTCTGCAATCACTAATGAATGTCTCTATTATTCCTTCTTTTGAGGCGAGCGGGCCTTTTTCGATTCTAGCGTCTAAATATTTAGCGGCATAGCACTCACAATCGTAAAAACGGCTGATTTTCAAGCTTGATTTACACTGGTCAAACACCATTTGTGCTTCTTCTAATTGGGCTTTTGTGATTTTGGGTAAGTCAGATTTAGTTTTAGTGCCATAAATGTCTTCTACATCTTGACCATCTTTAAGGCATTTATCAACATTAGCCGCCATTATATCGCTTATTGTTGCCTCATCACCAAGCTCTATCCTTTTATCTAAAAATTCACTAGATGCGCATTTGCAATCCCTTATATTGCTCATGCTGTCATTTTTCATACACAAGTCATAAAATTTTGCAGCTTCTTCTATTTGCTCATCAGATGCTTTTGAGAGAATAGTTTGCTCTTTTTCTTCTTGTGTAGTTGTGGCAGGCGATAACTCCACCTCTGATTCTTGAGCGTAGCTAGGCATAATCAATAATAACATTAAAGAAGATAATAATGTTAGGGCTAAATATCTCATATTGAGTTTTGTAGGGCTATCCCCTAGCCTTTTTCCAGAAACGGAACACTGACCCTGCATTTTCATAATCATTTTCATTCTGAGCCTTTAATTTTTTCATCTTATCATCAAGATTTCTTGTTCTTTGGCTGCTGCTGCGCTGCGCGATTTTGCCTGACTGCGAGTTTTGCAAGCGGCGTTGGCGCGCTCTATCTTCGCGTTCTTTTATTTGCGCGCGGAGCTCTTCTGCTTGTTTTTGTGAATATTGGCTAGTTATTAGAATTTGAGAAGCTTGCTTTTCCCACTTATCACGTTGATCCATTAAGTCTTCAACGCGTTCATCTGCCGCTGTTAGTTGCTGTTCAAGCATTTTGATTTGCATTTTCATGCGCTCTTTTTCTACAGCTTCTGTTATTTCTTTTGCTTCTGTTTTTACGGGGGTAGCTTTCGTGACATTTTGTTGTTTTATACCAAAGACACGCTCAAGTTCGGAAACTTCAATAACGCGACGTTTGTTTTGATCAAGCTCAAATGATAGTTTTCCGCTATTCATTGCGCGTTGAACTGTTGATTTTGATTTTCCAGTTAGAGTAGCTGCTCTTTGCGCTCCTACTTTTGCCATGATTTCCCTCGTTCGTTTCTTGAAGTAAAAAGATATATATCAAGAAATATCATAGGCTATTATTTTGGCGCAAGCATCAATAGTATTCTAATAGCATCTATCCACAACTCGCATTAAAAGCTTGATACGAATTGTGGATTTAGTTATGCAGCATTTTGTTTCGAAACTACGCGGCTTCTTTTTCTAGGCGCTCATTTAGGCGGCGAGTAAGGTTTTGCCACTGCGCTCCTGAGAAAAGGTGAGCATAAATAAATGGAAGCCATCCTTTTGCTCTCCACTCCAAAAATACCTTATCATCTAATTCAGCAAATTTTTTCTCATCAATGATTTTAAATCCAGAGAAATTGATTCGGCGATTTCCAGAGATATTAATTTGCGCCTCACGCTCAATAAGAAGTCCGCTATCTGCTATAGCTTTACTGAATTCCAATGTTTGACCAGAAGCTGCGTGATATGATTTGCAAAATTCCAGTGCATTCTTTGATAGATCGCTTGGGTTGCCTTCACCATCAAAAAATGGTTGAGAAGTTCCCTTTTCAACAGCTTCGGGAGTGTTATCAATGCAAAGTGTTAGCTGATCACTATTTGGAAGTTCAGAGAATATAAACGGATAACGCCTTATATAAGCAGGAATATATGTGCTTAAATCCCAATTGTTTTTAGCATCAAGAAAAAGATTTTCATTATCGCGCAATCCCAAAATAGCAACTGGCGTTGCGTTAGCATCAGGGCTAAATGCTATTGGATAATGATGAGATATTTGCGGCATTTCTATCATATTTACAGGGACAGCATTAATGTCCTTAGTAAAGCCAAACCCGAAATCTTTTTTCAAAGATAGCTCATTATGTTTTTTAGCGTCAAGCGGCATTGGCTGCTTATAAAATAGTGGTAGCTGTGTTGCTGCTTGTTCTTTAGGTGTCTCGTTAGCCATTATAATCCTCATTATACTTATAAATTATTGATTTATCGGGATCATATAAAAAAAACAAGTGTTTGGGAAATGATTTTTAATATTTATTATCTTTGTATTAGGCTTTGTATTGTTTTTTAAAATCGTATAAGTTTTGGCACATAGCTATAATTAGATATCTGGAGACATTATTTATGCGCATTGGAATGATTGGAACGGGCTATGTTGGTTTAGTATCAGGCGTATGTTTTGCTGAATTTGGTCATACGGTAATTTGCGTTGATAAAGATGAGGGAAAAATTAACAGCCTAAAAAATGGCGAAATCCCTATTTTTGAATCTGGTCTTGAGGAACTTTTGAAACGTCAAATTGACGCGGGGCGAATTAAATTTACCACTGATATATCAAAAGCAGTTAAGGGATCAGAAGCGGTGTTTATCGCCGTTGGTACCCCATCTCGCCGTTATTGCCGTGATGCTGATCTGTCATATGTTTATGGCGCGGCGCGTGAGATTGCGGAAAATCTTGAGGGCTATACGGTTATTGTGAATAAATCCACCGTGCCTGTTGGCACTGGGCGTGAGGTTGAGCGCATCATAAAAGAAGCAGCCCCAAACGCTGATTTTAATGTGGCATCTAACCCTGAATTTTTGCGTGAGGGCGCGGCAATTGATGATTTTATGCGTCCTGATCGCGTGGTTGTCGGCACAACAACGCAGCGCGCGCAAGATATTATGCGTGAGGTTTATCGCCCGCTCTACCTTAATGAAACGCCGATATTATTTACATCGCGTGAGACGGCAGAAATTATTAAATATGCGGCGAATGCTTTTCTTGCAACAAAAATTACATTCATTAACGAGATAGCAGATTTATGCGAAAAAGTTGGCGCAGATGTCCAGCAAGTAGCCAAGGGAATTGGGCTTGACGGGCGCATTGGCTCTAAGTTTTTGAACGCAGGGCCAGGTTATGGCGGGTCATGCTTTCCTAAAGACACGCTTGCTTTGAGCCGCGCAGGGCAGAAATACGGCGCTCCACAGCGCATTGTCGAGGCAGTGGTTTCGGTAAATGAAGACCGCAAAGCGCGCATGGCTGATAAGATTGTTGCGGCATGTGGCGGTGATGTTCGCGGCAAGAAAATCGGGATTCTTGGCGTTGCGTTTAAGCCTAACACCGATGATATGCGCGATGCGCCTGCCTTGACCGTTGTGCCAGTGTTGCAGCAAGCGGGAGCAGAAATCCTTGCATATGATCCCGAGGCTATGAAATGCGCAAAAGATATGATGGCGGATATATCATGGCGCAGTGATGCTTATTCGGTCGCAAATGGCGCTGACTGCATCGCCATTATGACGGAATGGAACGAATTCCGCGCCCTTGACCTTAAACGCATTCGCGAGGAAATGGCAGGGAATGTTATTGTAGATTTGCGCAATATTTATAATCAAGATGAAATGCTTGACCTTGGCTTTCATTATATTTCTGTTGGGCGGTAGATAACATGTCATCAAAACTACTCTCTCATCATGGCGCTCTTTGTAATATGGTTCGGCGCATAGCAGTTGATGCAGGCGCTCTTATACTTGAATATTCTGACGGCATTAAGGATATGGAGATTAGGTCTAAGGGCGATGGCTCTCCCGTAACGCTAGCTGACAAAGAGGCGGAAATTCTCATAGAAAAACGCTTGCTTGATATATTTCCTAATATACCCGTAATTGGTGAGGAGTCATTTGCCAGTAAAAATATTAATATTGCTGACCATGAGTATTTTTGGCTGGTAGATCCGATTGATGGAACAAAGGCTTTTGTAGCAGGCGAGCCTGATTACACCGTAAATATTGGTCTAGTGCATAGAAATGATCCAATTCTTGGCGTTATATATGCACCCGAAAAAGGGGAGCTTTATTCTGGGCATTGCGGAGATGTTACAAAGGCTAGCAGGTATTTCGAAGATAGTGACACCGAAAAAGATATGCGCGTTCGCTCCATGCCTAAACATGGCTTGACCGTGATGTCTAGTAATTATCATGGCGGCTGCGAAGCTCAAGACAAAATGTTGGAGCAGTTCAAGGTTAATAAAATTATGCGTAAATCCAGCTCCCTTAAAATTTGTATGGTGGCAAATGCGAAGGCTGATTTATATCCGCGCTTTGGCGCAACTTGCGAATGGGATACGGCTGCTGGTCACGCTATTTTGCGCGCTGCGGGCGGTGATATAATGGATATGAGCGGCAAGCCTCTTAAATATGGGGGCGTGCATCCTGACTTGCTAAACCCTGATTTTATAGCTGCGTCGCACGATATATTGAATAGTGGGATTTTTAGCTCAAGTTAAACTTGTTCTTTATCTTGAATTATGCCTATAATTTAATATGCATTATTTTATTAAAAACACACGTAACATTGTAATTTTAGCTTCACTATTATTGGTCATATTGGCGATTTTGGGATATTCATCATTATCACTTAATGCTCAAGGAGTATTAGACCCCAAAGCTCTAGCAGAGGCAGATGCTAGGAGCTATGCGGAAAAACAAGCTGAGGGGCTTTTTGCACCGATAGATGTTGAAGAAGTTGCATTTTCTAAGGATAAGAGCGGCTGCGGCACGAAAGCGGCAATGTTTGTTATAATGTCGAATAACTATGGGTCGGGCGCTTCTGTTGATGATGTTGTTACAAATAAAATATTCACACCATTAGTTGAGTCGGTTTATGAAAAAATTGAAAAAGATGGTCTGGAAGAGGCAACGCTAAATAATATGAGGGAATATCAAGATTGCATCGCAAAGGCAAAGCCGCATAAAGATCCTTCACGTGAATATGATTTATCCCTTAAACATGACGCTTGTAATGAGCTAAATACTGCTCTTTTAGATACGCTTGATGCGATTAAAAAACGACGGAGTATTAAGCATATTGTAAATAAATATGAAAGAAAAGAAGTTGATTTCTCAGGCACTCTTTATAAAGATATGCCCTATCCTATAATATTATTTATTGGCAAACTTTATGAAGTATCAAAAAAGAGCGAGTATAAAAACGTAGTTTTAACAGCTTCTGGCTTTAGTATGGCCTGTTATGGTTGATTATATTTCTTTGGTGCAATCAATGCGCATAAAGAAATAAGCAACATAAACTCACCAATCCACCAGCTTTGCCACATGCCATAACCAGTAGAAGATACGGCTAGCGTGGCAATAAGCAGCGCAATAACAATCCTCCTGTCAGGCGGTGCTATCTTGCTTATTTGCTTTATCACAAATGCAATAAGCGCGGCTGCTAACAATATGCCGATAATGCCAAACTCTATCCATATTTGGATAGAGAAGTTATGCGGATGCAAAATGGTTGACCCTTTATGATATATATAATCATGCTCAAATTCTTTGATAAAGCGCGTGGCTTCTATGCCATATCCGTAAATCGGATTATTCAGGGCATATCTCATGACAAAGTCCCAAATCTCTACGCGGTTTCCTACATAGGCATCCTTAATCCATGGTATTTCTTGAGCATTGCCAATAAAAACATCAAATAATATTTGGACAACCAGCGGAGTTAAAACCATCGTTAGTGCTATAAGTGATGCTAATATTTTATATGAAAGTTTAAATCTGTATGGGAATAGAAAAATCATTGATAAGCCAACGACAAACGCCACTTGCGCTGATTGGCATTGCGTTAGATAGAGCATTATAAGAACGTTTATACTCACTATTGCTAGCAATGCATATTTCACCTTTTTTGCGCTATCCATATTATTGATTAATAAAATAGCAATAAAAAATGATAATGTGGTGGAGATAACCCCTCTATTCATCACCGCGGAGCTTAAATCAAAATTTTCGGGCAGTATATGCGTTGCTCTATATATTGGCATATCAAGCGCTAGCTCTGCGCTGGCTAACATAGCCGAGAGCGTAACCCCCGCAGGGAATAACCATAGAAATGGCTTTAACATTTTAATATCAATAGAGCGCATAAGGTTAAATAGCGGCACGCTAAATAGCAAAATAGCCGTTATTTTTATGGCTTGTTTATACGCGCCCATTGGTTCTATCGACCATAGCACGCTGATAATTGCCATTAATGACACGCCTGCCAAGCAATAGAAATACTTAGGCGAGTGGGTTAGTATTTCTTTTTTGCCAAAAACCCACCATGCGCTCATTATTAATCCGAATAAAAGCGGCAGCCATGCCAATATGCGCGGCATATGAATGAATAAAACAGGCATGATAGAAAGCACTATCATAAATATAAGTGGAAAAAGATTATGGCGTGTCAAAATAAACCCCTATATTTTTTATCATTATTTTTTATTATCAGTTTTTTCCTAGCTTTTCTATTAGTTTTATACTACATAGGCTTTTGAAATTTAAAAGAGATAGAAAAACCATGAGTGACAAGATAAGAAACATCGCAATCATAGCCCATGTTGACCATGGAAAAACCACCTTGATCGATTCAATAATGAAGCAAAGCGGAATGTTTCGCGAAAATGAAGCCGTTGAAGTTTGCGCTATGGATTCCAATGAGTTAGAGCGTGAGCGCGGAATTACTATTTTGGCAAAACCTACATCTATCCAGTGGGGCGATGTTCGCATTAATATTATAGATACGCCTGGGCATGCTGATTTTGGCGGCGAGGTGGAGCGCGTGCTTCACATGGCGGACGGCGTTATTTTGCTTACTGATGCAGCCGAAGGACCAATGCCACAAACTAAATTTGTGCTTGGAAAAGCGCTGGCTCTTGGGCTTAAGCCTATTGTTATTATCAATAAAATTGACCGCCCCGACGGACGCCCCGAAGAAGTGGTAGACGAAGTATTTGACCTGTTCGTATCACTTGACGCTACAGATGAGCAGCTAGATTTCCCAATCCTCTATGCTTCTGGTCGTGATGGCTGGTGCGTCAAGGAATTGGAAGATGAGCGCAAGAACCTAACTCCATTGCTTGACCTTGTGCTAACCCATGTTCCACCTCCTGAAGCGGATTATGATAAGCCATTTGCTATATTGGCGACATTGCTTGATTCTGATCCATATCTTGGGCGCTGCCTTACTGGTCGCGTTATTCAAGGGCGCGCCAAAGTAAATGACACGGTTAAGGCTATTAATCTTGATGGTGAGACTGTGGAAACTGGTCGCCTTACTAAATTACTTATGTTTGAAGGCACAGAGCGCGTCCCTGTTAAAGAAGTAAAAGCGGGCGATATTATATGTATTGCGGGGCTTTCCAAAACATCTGTTGCTGATACTATTTGTGATCCTGCTGTGACCGAGGCTGTCGCTTCAACGCCGATTGATCCGCCAACAATGTCTGTGACTATCTCTGTTAATGATGCGCCGTTCGCTGGTAAAGAAGGCACAAAAGTAACTTCCACCATGATTCGTGAGCGCTTGCTTGCCGAAGCGGAGGTAAATGTTGCTATTACCTTTAAGGAAAGTGAAAATAGAGATTCGTTTGAAATTGGCGGACGCGGAGAGCTTCAACTTGGCGTTTTAATAGAGACTATGCGCCGTGAAGGCTTTGAGATGACAGTATCTCGCCCTAAAGTTTTATTCAAAGAAGATGAAACCCGCAATGTGCTTGAGCCTATCGAGGAAGTATTCATTGATGTTGATGAAGAATATTCATCAAACGTTGTAGATCAAATGAACCGCCGTAAAGCTCAAATGACTGATATGCGCTCTAGCGGCATTGGTAAAACTCGCATAACTTTCCTTGCGCCCTCACGCGGGCTTATTGGCTATCAAAGTAAATTCATGACTGACACGCGCGGCACTGGTATTATGAACCGCTTATTCCATTCTTATGAACCATATAAAGGTGATGTGGGGCAGCGCAGGCATGGCGCTCTTATATCTACCGATACGGGTCAAGCCGTCGCATTTGCTATCTTTAACTTGCAAGATCGCGGCGTTATGTTTATTGGTCATCAAACCCCCGTCTATCAAGGCATGATAGTGGGCGAGCATAACCGCGAGAATGACCTTGAGATTAACGTGCTTAAAGGTAAGAAACTCACCAATATGCGCGCAAGCGGCACGGATGATGCGACTATCCTTGTTCCGCCACGCATTATGTCTTTGGAAGAGATGATGTCATATATTAATGATGATGAACTTATGGAAGTAACGCCACAAAACCTGCGGTTGCGCAAGAAACATCTCTGCCCGAATGATCGCAAAAAAGCAAGCCGCGCTGCTGGATAAATACTAGCTTCAAGCTGTTAGCAAATAAGCATTTTGGCTTGTGGTTTTTATTATAAACTGCAAAGCTAACATGCATCAGTAATCGTAGATTAGTAAAGAAAGAGAATATATGTTTGGTGAGACAGCTACTCAAAATGATATGGATCGTGATAATACCCAAAACATCTCAAGTAAAAGGGATGCTGAAAAAGAGATGGTTAAGGGCTTTGTAGAGCATTGCGCTAAATATCAAAAAGCAAGCTACTATAACGCATTGTTCCAGCTTGCAAATACACTCATTCCATTTTTTATAATTTGCGGAATTATGCTATATAGCTTTTCTACTGCCTATTGGGTAACCGCGCTTTTAACAATTCCTGCCGTTGGGTTGCTTGTTCGTATATTCATTATCCAGCATGATTGCGGTCATGGATCATTTTTTCCATCTCGGAAGTGGAATAACCGCGTCGGGCGCATAATGAGCCTATTCACATGGACGCCATATGATTTTTGGCGCAAAACTCATAACATGCATCACTCAGCATCTGGAAATCTTGATGGGCGGGGTTTTGGCGCGATTGAAACTATCACAGTTGCAGAATACGAAGCATTAGATAGCAAGATGAAGTTTTGGTATCGTATATATCGCAACCCTTATATAATGCTGCTTTTGGGTAATCCATATTTCATAATAGTGGGGCAGCGTTTCCCAATTGTTAATCCGCTGCCATTTTTTGAAACTGATAAATCTATATCCCCAAAGCAAATTTACAAGAGTGTGTTTGGTCTGGATATTGCCTTGATAGCATTCTTTGGAGGTCTAGGGTTTGTTTTTGGTTTCGGAACTGTTTTACTAGCATATCTGCCAATTGTTCTTATAACGGCGTGGCTTGGTGGTTGGCTGTTTTATGTGCAGCATCAATTTGAGGATTCATATTGGGAAAGACAAGATAAATGGGATTATTCGCAGGCCGCAGTCTTGGGTAGCTCATATTACGATCTTCACCCTATATTACAATGGTTCACGGGTAATATTGGCTTGCACCATATTCATCATTTAAATGCTAAAATCCCTAATTATCGCTTGCAAGAATGCATGGATGATGAGCCATCTCTTCGTAAAATAAACCGTATTACCTTGCTGGAAAGCTTTAAGCTGCGCAAGCTAAGACTTTGGGATGAAAAACAAAGCAAAATGGTCAATAATTTCCCTGCTTAAGTGGCTTGGCTTGGTGGCAATTTTTATTATTATTCACCACATGATATCGGCTATAATTTTGACCAATACGGAACATTCCCCATATTTAGCTATGGTTCTAGCCAAATAATCACGAAAACTTAGTCCATTCAGCTCTTAAAACTTAGTCCAGTTTAGGGCAAAGTTAGTCCTATTGACCATGTTTTTGAGCGTTATTTAACATATCCCTTCTCCAATGTTTCACGTGAAACAAATCAAGAACATGCGTGGTTTTATCATTTCAAACTATTTATTTGCAGCAGTTTTTATTTCCTCAAGCTCAAGCCAGCGTAATTCCGCCTTATCCAATTCTTCCCTAGCCTCGGGCAGGCGTTTAGATATGCGGGTGAACTCGCCTGCATCCTTGGTATAGAGGTCAGGATCACTCATAAGATCCTCTAATTTCGCTATTTCACCCTCCAATAACTTAATAGATTTCGGCAGTTTTTCCAGCTCATGTTTTAGGCTGAATGTAAAGGCTACAGGCTCTTTTGGCGTATTTTTCGCTCCAGATTTTTTCTTGGTTTTAGTTGGTTTATTATCGGCAGGATCGCTTTTTTGTGATTTCTTGAAAGCTATGTAATCGCTATAGCCGCCAACAATGCCCTCAACCTTTGCATCGCCTTCAAATGCAAGGGTTTTGGTGACTATTTGATCGAGAAAATCACGGTCATGCGATACAATAAACAGCGTCCCGTCATAGCTTTTCAATATGCCTGTCAGCATATCAAGCGTATCCATATCCAAATCATTTGTCGGCTCATCCATAATAAGCATAGAGCCTGGATTTGCTAGGATTTTTGCCAGCATCAGGCGGTTTTTCTGCCCTCCTGAGAGCGTAGAAACCGCTCTCCAAGCGTCTTCAGGGTCGAATAAATAATCCTTAAGATACCCGCAAACATGGCGTGATTTTCCGCGTACATCAAGGTAATCCGAGCCTTCAGGGCATAGATTATCCTTTAATGTTTTATCATCACGCAGCATAGAACGGGTTTGATCAAAATAGCTAAAAGTAAGGTTTTTGGCGCGTTTCACCCTACCAGTATCAGGTTCTATATCACCAGTTAGCATCTTTAAAAACGTGGTTTTACCAGAGCCATTTTTTCCCAAAATTCCAATGCGGTCTTTCCTTTTTATCCGCATATTAAAATGGTCTAATATCTTCTTTTCACTGCCATTATCGGGGGATATAAAGCTTTTCCCAACATTAAAAAACTCGGCAACATTCTGCGATGATTGCTCGGTCGTCATGGGCGGAAGCTCGATTGTAGAGGTAACGCGGCGATACGCTTTTTGGTCTTTTTCCAGATCATCACGCGCTTCATAAGCAAGGGACTGGCGGCGGACATTGCGCTTAACCCGCGCTTTTACGCCCTTATTCGCCCATTCCATTTCCTGTTCAACCTTCTTTGCGCGGTTATGAAGTGCGCGTCCTTCTTGCTCTAACATTTCGCGTGACCATTGTTCAAAGTGAGCAAATCCCTTAGGCGCGGTCTTTAATGTCCCACGATCAAGCCAAAAAACCCGATCCGTAGTATTAGCCAAAAACCGCCTATCATGCGATACAATAACCACCGCCCCGCGATAATTATTGATATAGTTTTCCAGCCACTCAATAAGCTCTAAATCCATGTGGTTTGTCGGCTCATCAAGCAATAATATGTCAGGCTCTTCGACCAGCGCTCTAGCAAGGCAAGCCCTGCGAAGCTGCCCGCCTGATAGGTTTTCCAGCTTATCATCAACGTTAAGCAGCAGCGGAGCTATTACCATCTCAATTCGGTAGTCAATATCCCAGTCCTCTAATTCATCGCTTAAGCCCTCAAACACATAGTCACGCACGGTCTTGCCTGCGGTAATCGCGGCTTTTTGCTTCATATATCCAGTAGTAGTAGCGGGGTATAAAAACCTGCGCCCATCGTCAATTTCGCGCTCTCCCGTTATGATATTCATAAGCGTAGTTTTACCCGCGCCGTTTTTGCCCACAAGCGCGATTTTCCGCCCAGCATGGATATGAAAAGTCAGCCCCTCAAAAAACGGCTTGCCCGCTATTAAAACGCCAGCATCTTCAACCGATAATAGTAAATCACTCATAAATCACTCATATATATTGTAATTGATGTGTTCTTGTAGCAGAATTTAAGTATAAAATACTATATTATTTTAATCAGGAGCAACCCACATGAATAATAAGCAGATATACAAGAAACTAGACTTGAATAAATCTGTTTTAAGCGGCGGGGATTTGGATGTTTTCAGCCCCATAGACGGCGCAAAAATCGCAAGCATTTCATGTGATAGCCCCGATAATGTTAGTCAAAAAATTGCAAATTCGCACGCCGCATTTAAAGAATGGCGATGCGTTCCTGCCCCGCGCAGGGGGGAGCTTATCCGCCTATTTGGTGATGTGTTGCGCGATAATAAAGAGGCACTAGCAGCCCTTGTTACTCTTGAATGTGGCAAGATATATCAAGAAGGGCTTGGCGAAGTTCAAGAGATGATTGATATTTGCGACTTTGCCGTGGGTCTATCGCGCCAGCTTTATGGTCTAACGATTGTATCAGAGCGCCCGCAGCATAAAATGCGGGAGATTTGGCAGCCAATCGGCGTTGTTGGAATTATTAGCGCATTTAATTTCCCAGTAGCAGTATGGGCTTGGAACGCCGCCCTAGCCATTGTTTGCGGGGATAGCGTGATATGGAAGCCTTCGGAAAAAACTCCTATATGCGCTCTTGCTTGTCAAAAATTATTTGAACAAGCCATGGCAGAATTTGGCGCAGATGCCCCGAAAGCTTTATCACAAATCATAATTGGTGAGCGCGATATTGGCGAGGCTCTCGTCGATGATACCCGCGTTCCAGTAATTAGCGCAACGGGCAGCACAGCAATGGGCAGAGCAGTTGCCCCCCGCGTTGCCAAGCGATTCGGGCGCAGTATTTTAGAGCTAGGCGGAAATAATGCTGTTATTGTTGCGCCAAGCGCAGATTTAGACCTAGCCTTTCAAGGGATATTATTTGGAGCGGTTGGAACTTGCGGGCAACGCTGCACCAGCACGCGGCGCTTATTCGTGCATGACAGCGTCTATGGCGAGCTTATCCCGCGCCTGAAAACCGCATATGCAGGGCTTAGCATTGGAAATCCACTGGATGATAAAACGCTGGTTGGCCCTTTGATTGATGAGCAATCTTATTTAAGCATGGAAGATGCACTTAATAAGGCGCAGATTGAGGGCGGGGTTATAACTGGCGGTGGGCGCGTGCTTGGCGATAAAGGCTTTTACGTGCGCCCCGCCATTATTGAGATGCTTGGTGATGTTGATAATGTGAGCGAAGAGACATTCGCGCCAATTCTCTACGTCTTTAAATATTCGGATTTAAATGATGCTATAACTCGTCAAAATGATGTGCCGCAGGGCTTGTCCTCATCAATATTCACCAATGATGTTAGGGAATCGGAGCTTTTCACCAGCGAGTCGGGCAGTGATTGCGGCATTGCCAATGTTAATATAGGCACAAGCGGGGCGGAAATTGGCGGAGCGTTCGGCGGTGAGAAAGAAACGGGCGGCGGGCGTGAAAGCGGCTCTGATAGCTGGAAAGCATATATGCGCCGTATGACCTCAACGGTCAACTACTCGTCCGAACTACCCCTCGCACAGGGCGTTAATTTTGATGCTGACAATGTGCTTAATTCTTCAAAAAGGTAATACACATGGAAGATGTAAAAGAAGAAAAAAGAAAATTAAAAATTCGCAATCTTTTTAAAAAGCCTGCCAAGAATGTATTTTGGGCATGGATAGCGTACCAAACCATCAAGGGAACTTTAACACTTAGCTTTATATGGATACCGTTATTTTACTATTTATGGTTTTCAAAATAGAGTCTTAGATTGACCCTAAATAGGGATTATCATTTCATAAAGATTAATAAGTATATTAATTCTTTCATATTCAGCGCGCAAAGCTGCAAGAGCCGTATTATACGCCTCATCGCAATTATTATCTTTGGCAGTTAAACATTTTTCTTCATATTCATTGGCTGCATTTTTGAGGACGATATATTGCTCTTCCATATTGGCGTAAGAAATAATTTTACGCTCAATATTAACTAGACCAGCGTAAACATTGTCAATAAATTCAATATATGCGGGATTATTTGAATATCTACTTTCAAGCTCGGTTAAATCAAGGTTCCTTATTGAATCACCAATAGCAACGCCCCAGCTTGAATTATTATTCAAATAAACACCATCTGTTATGCCAAAAAAGCGACTAAATGTTATGTCGGGGAAGATGTTTTTCATATCAGATAGACTAGTCGCGCCGCCAGTATTTTTTACAAATAATGCGCTAGCCGCAATAATTTCAGGCGAATTAAAAGCAATAGAAGCTCCGCTTGCGAATATAGTAGTTATATCAGAACTTGGCATTGCTGCATCTTTTTTCAATATTTGCGTAACATATTCGGGCAAAAGATTAGTTGCTTTTGCCAGCTCAATAGAAATATCAATGGCTTTATTCTCAAGCTCTATTTTATTTTTAAGCAAAGCGATTTGCTGTGGTTTATCTTCTATATTACGTTTTTCAATATATTGTTCCAGCAAATTATTTTGGTTTTGGGTATAATGATATTGCACGTATTTCCGCATAATATTTAAAGCAATGGCATTGTCTGATAATTCATTATCAGAAGCTATGCTTAGGGCTGATGATACTAAGCGATCTAATGTTGGATCATTAAAAAAGCTCCACCAAGATTCTAAAGAGCTATCCTCGTATGATAGTGAGTAAGTGTCTTTTTCAATGATTGGGGGTTGAATAACGCACCCTATCAATAGACCAAAGCAAGCCACCATCACAACTAAACGCTGTAGCATTTATCATTTTCCTTTTAGAATCATATAGGGTAATAATAAACGAACAGCATATTAGAGCAAGATGCCCCAATATTTTATACAAATTTACTTTTTTATAGCACTAAAGCATTAGGCAGGGTGCAACATATATTATCAATAAAAAAGGCTGGAACTATGGTTAGAAGAAAATCATCTATCACATTGATTACACTAATGTTTATCCTATCAGGATGCGTTAGCCTTCCTGCGCGTGATATGTCAGAGCCAGTCAATCTTGAGTATGATTATAAAACGCAAATAGATGCCGATATCGCGCCCGATATAAAATGGTGGGAGCTTTATAATGATGAAGAGCTAGGCGCTCTTATGACGCAAGCATTCACTAACAATCCTAATATAAACCAAATTCGCGCAAGGTTAGAGCAAAGTTCTGCAATATTTAACCAAAGCCGAGCAGCACTGCTTCCTAATCTAAATATCGCAGCATCCCATGATGAATACAGAGGAGATACTATTTTAAAGTCAGGATTTAGCCTTAATGGCGCGGCTAGTTTCGAGATTGATCTTTGGGGCAAAAACAAAGCAAGAGCCGAGTCTAATGCTCTAAATGTCATGGCAAATATTGCCGATATTGCCGCTGCTAAAATCACATTAAGCGCCGCTATAACAGAAAATTGGCTTGAGATATTATCATTGCTAGAGCAAGAAAAAATAACGCAAAAGCAAATAGAAATTAATCACACAGTTTTAAAATTACAGAAAAAACGCTTTGAGATGGGTGCGGCAAGCGCGCTTGATATATTGCAACAAGAAGAGCTGCTTGCTAAATCAGAAGCTGAATTACCTGATATTTTATCAAAACAAGGACAAGTGGCTAATAATATATCCCGCTTAATCGGAAGCTCTCCCTATGATAAATTGAAAATTAGTGATAAAGATTTTCCAAAAGCCCTGCCTATACCAAGCGCTGGTTTGCCGTCAGATTTGCTAAATAATCGCCCCGATATAATTGCAGCGTGGCTGCGCCTTAAATCCTCCGATTGGGCTGTAAAATCTGCCCATGCCAATCGCTTGCCCAGCTTTACTTTATCGCCAACATACTCGACTAGCAGTATTGCTCTAAACGGTTTATTCAACACATGGGTAGCTAATATGGCAGTGGGGCTTGCCTCCCCAATATTTGACGGTGGAAGCAAAAAAGCCGAGCAATTAAAGCAGCAAGCCTTATCAGATGAGAAATATCATAAATACCGCGAGATTGTTTTAAACGCCGTTATAGAGGTTGAAAATTCACTTATTGCAAATATATATCAAGATAAAAAGCTCGCCGCCCTTGAAAAACAAATGATAGCGTCAAAAAACACGTTAGAGCAAGCGCAAATGAGCTATATTAATGGTAAGATTAGCTATATTAATGTACTTAGCAGCTTGTTTAATACTCAGTTTTTAGAAAAACAAATAACGAGTGAGAAGCTAAAGCAAGCTTATTTACGAATTGAATTATACCGCGCATTAGGCGGTCAAAATTGGGCAAAAATATATGAATAATATAACTATATTTAAAATTATTATTATTGTAGCAATCCTTGGTTTTGCGGGGCTTGGGGCGTATTATTTCGTCAAGAACCCCGCCCATACGGACAAAAAAACAGATATTACGCCCAAAACTATAAATGTAGTATCAAAGCCAATATCGCTAGGTGAATACCCTGTTAAGATCGAGGTTATGGGGCAGGTTATCCCTGCGCGAAGTGCTGTTTTAAAGCCTCAAATATCTGGCAAGATTATTCATGTTGACAGTGAATTTATCGAAGGTGGGGTTTTTGAAGAAAACGCGCAAATTCTGCAAATTGATCCTTCTGATTATGAGATTGATGTAAATATTAAAAAAGCGGCAGTAGACCAAGCAAATGCAGCGTTAAAGCTAGAACTTGGGCAGCAAGAAATTGCGCGTGATGAGCTTGAAATTATCGAGAAAAGCACGGGGCGCAAGCTAAAAAACAATGATTTAGCATTGAGAAAGCCGCAGTTAGCACAAGCTAAAGCTAATTTAAACTCTACCAAGGCGCAGCTTGAACTTGCCAAGCTTAACCTTAATCGCACAAAAATAACCGCGCCATTTAATGGTTTAATAACCCATCGTAACACGGATATAGGAAATATAATAACTACGCGGGACGCAATAGCGACATTAGTTGCAACCGATGAATATTGGATAGATATTGAAATTCCTACCTATGATGCAAAATGGCTTGAAATTGGGGCGGCAGCTAAGATAACCCTTAATAATAATTTGGGAACTCGCAATGGTGCGTTATTAAAAATCACAGGATCACTTAATAAAAATAGCCGCCTAGCATCTATGATTATATCAGTTTCAAAGCCTCTATCAGTAAAACCCGCCCTTATGCTTGGGGATTATGTGCATGTCACTTTAATTGGTGATAACCTAAAAAATGCCGCCCGCATTCCTATAGAATATATTAGGAATAATAACACTGTTTGGCTGGAAAGAGGCAGTAAACTGGTGATAGCCCCCGTTATTATCGCTTATAAAGATCGCAGATTTGCCTATATAGTAAAAGGCATTAATGATGGCGATAACATAATCATCTCTAATATCATCACCCCTATTAATGGCATGGATATAAAGCTGCAAAATCATGAGTAAATTTGATGAAAGTGAGATAAAAGACATTAAGGCGGGCCCTATTGCGTGGATGGCATCCCATCCTGTTGCCGCAAATCTTGCTATGATTTTGATGCTGCTTGGCGGGTTATTTATGCTACATAGCAGCAAGAAAGAGGTGTTCCCTGAATTTGATTTTGACGCGGTTTTGATAAAAATGAGCTATATAGGGGCAAGCCCCGAAGAGGTCGAACAAGGCATTATCCTTCCGATTGAAAAGGCTATTAAGGGCGTTGATAATGTAAAGAAAATACAATCCTCGGCGCATGAAAATTACGGGCAAGTCCTTGTCATTCTTCATAATAGCAATGAGATAATGCGCATTTATCAAGATATAAAAACCGCTATTGACCAGATAACAACTTTCCCGATTAATGCAGAAAACTTAAATGTTTCCATCATAAGTGATAAGCAAAAAGTCATGGAGCTTGTCCTTTATGGGAGCGTTAGTGATAATATTTTGCGTGATACGGCAGAAGAGCTTCAATCAAGGTTAGAGGGCGACCCTGATATAGCGATTGTTGATTTTGCAAATGTCAAAGAGCATGAAATTCATATTGAAGTGCCACAGGAAAATTTGCGCCGCTATGGGCTGAACATCCCCCAAATTGCCAATATAATCTCAAAAACAGCCATAGAAATTGGCGGCGGCTCTCTTAAAACTTCTAGCGGTGAAATACTTGTGCGCATGTCAGAGCGACGAGATTATGCGGCGGATTTTCGAGATATACCGATTATAAAATCGCCAAATGGCGCGGTTATATATCTTGGTGATATAGCAACTATTAGTGATGGTTTTGATAACTCAAATAAATATTCGAACTTTAATAATAAGCCTGCAATTAAAATGATTATAAGAAGCGCAGGCGGTCAAACGCCAACGGGGATTTCTAAAGCCACCAGAAAAATAATCACAGAATTTAACAATGAATTATTAGGTGATTTAAAGATTGTAGTCACAAAAGATGACTCGATTTTATTCCAGCAGCGCGCCGATCTTTTAATAAAAAATGGAGCATTAGGGCTTATCTTGGTTGTGATATTCCTTGCTCTATTTTTAGATGTGCGGCTGGCTTTTTGGGTGGCTATGGGCATTCCTATATCTTATATGGGGGCGTTTCTTTTGCTGCCTGCGGTTGACAATTTTTCCATTAATATGGTTTCTATGTTTGCCTTTATAATTGCTTTGGGAATCGTTGTTGATGATGCCATAGTCGTTGGTGAGAATATTTATCACAAGCGATCACAGGGCATGAAGCCACTTGCCGCATCGGTTAATGGCGCGCGCGAAATGGCTATCCCTGTTACAATAAGCGTTCTTACAAATATTGTTGCATTCATGCCTATGCTATTCATGCCAGGGCTTATGGGTAAGATATTTGCTATTATTCCAGCAATAGTTATTTCAACATTCATATTATCATTGATAGAATCGCTGTTTATTTTGCCTGCTCACTTAAGGTTTAAGCAGTCTAAGAATATCAAAAACCGCCCGCTACTTTCTATTATTAGTATGCAAAAATCCTTTAACAAGAAATTTGATGCTTTTGTTCAAAATAAATATATTCCATTTTTAAGAAAAGCCGTGTCAGTGAGATATATCTCACTTTCTGCATTCTTGTTTATCATGATAATTATGGGGGGATATATTTCTGGCGGGCATTTAGGATTTCAAATATTCCCGCGCGTGGAGTCTGATTTTTCTTATGCACAGGCAACTTTAAAGGTTGGCGCAGCTCAGCATGAAGTTAAGGCAGTCGAGGCTTTGCTCAATGACGCTGCGCAAGAAATTATATCTGAAAATGGCGACGATAAACTTTCTTTTGGCATTCAATCTGACATTAATGAAAATACAATAACAATGCGGGCATATCTTACCGATATCAATATCCGCCCAATTAGCACAAAGGCATTTACTGAGCTTTGGCGCGAAAAAGTTGGAGATATTGCAGGTATTAAATCAATTAAATTCGCAGCAAATCGCGGCGGGCCTGGCGAGGGGGCAGCCCTTAGTTTAGAGTTAAGCCATAATGATCCTGCTATACTGCACAAAGCAGCAAAAGCTTTAGCTTTGGATTTATCGGACTTCCCTAATGTTCAAGATATTAATGATGGCTCGGCGCAAGGCAAGGCACAATTTAATTTTACCGTAACAGACTTAGGCTATGCTCTTGGATTTACCCCTGCAGATATAGGTCTTCAAGTGCGCGGAGCATTCTATGGCAGCCAAGCACTTAAACAGCAGCGCGGCAAGAATGAGGTGCGTGTGCTTGTCATGTCACCAGAATATGAGCGTAATTCCTCCTATTTCGTAAGGAATATGATGATAAAAGCCCCTAATGGCGCGGATGTCATGCTAAGCGATATTGTGGAAATGACAGAAGGGCGAGCATATACAACAATAAACCGCAGAGATGGGCAACGCATAGTCACAATAGAGGCGGACGTAAATCCTCCATCAGATGCAAATATTATTATAAGCTCTATAACCAGTGATATACTGCCAAAATTACAAGCTAGATATTCAGGACTTAGCTACTCATTTGAAGGTGAGCAAGCAGAAATGCGTGATAGCTTGAAAAGCTTATTCAAAGGCATGTTTGCAATATTATTTGTCATGTATGCCATACTCGCCGTGCTATTTTCCAGTTATACGCAGCCTTTAATGGTTATGATAGTAATACCGTTTAGCATGGTTGGCGCGGTAATAGGGCATTTCATCATGGGCTTTCCAATGAGCATAGTTAGCATGTTCGGAATTATCGCGCTTGCGGGTGTTGTAATAAATGACAGCCTTATATTAATTGATATGTCGAATAAAAAACGCAAAGAAGGGCTTGATAATTTTAATGCAATAGTTGCCGCGGCATCTTTAAGATTTCGCCCTATAATATTAACAACCCTAACAACATTTTTAGGGCTTGCCCCCATGATGTTTGAAACATCACTTCAGGCGCGGTTTCTTATTCCAATGGCAGTATCATTAGGATATGGTATTGTCTTTGCTACATTTATAACTCTTATCCTAATTCCATCGCTTTATATGATTAATGAAGATATAAAACGAGGGTTTCGCCTCATTACAAAAAGGAAATAAAACATGCTTTCTATTATTGGTGGCTCTGGACTATATGCCCTTGATGATCTGGATATAGTGGCAGAGCATAATATAGACACGCCGTTTGGCAAGCCATCCGCGCCAATTATCGAAGGCAAAGCCTTTGGCTCATCAGTATTATTCCTGCCAAGGCATGGACGCAATCACGAGTTCTTGCCATCCGAAGTCAATTACCGCGCCAATATTTATGCGCTGAAAAAACTTGGAGCGCGCACGATATTAAGCATTTCCGCATCAGGCTCATTGCAAGAAGAGATAGTGCCTGGTGACATGGTGCTTACCTCGCAATATTTTGACCATACAAGAGGAGTGCGCAAAGCCTCGTTTTTTGGCGACGGAGTGGCAGCGCATATTTCAACGGCAGCGCCCACCTGCCCGATTTTAGCGGAAGACGTTCTAAAAGCTGCTGGCGATATTGGAATATCTTTGCATTCAGATAAAATATATGCCTGCGTGGAAGGCCCTCGCCTTGGTACAATCGCGGAGAGTAATTTCCTGCGTAGCGCGGTTGGCGCGGATATTGTTGGCATGACAAATGTCCCCGAAGCATTCCTAGCGCGTGAGGCGCAGATGGGTTATGTAACGCTCGCCATTGCCACAGATTATGATTGTTGGCGCGAAGATCCTGAGCAGCATGTGAGCGTAGAAGCCGTGTTTAAGGTTTATTTTGAAAATATAGGCAAGGTTAAAAAGATAATCCTTAAACTGCTGGAAAATGGAATTTCTGATACGCCCGCAAATATCCGCACCGCCCTTAATGGCGCGGTTATGACTCCTGATGAGCGTTTAAGTGATAGCCAAAAACAATGGCTAGGTGTGTTGCGGGGTTAAATAATTGATGCATGTCAATTTAATATCAAAATGATAGAGTCTAAAAATGCAATATTTTATCTATAATTATAGGTGTTTTGCATATAGTTAAGCAATTCTTGTGATGCTTTGCCATTAACATCTAAATCCATGGATCGTTGGAATTGCTTGATAGCATCTTCCGTCATAGGCCCACTCATACCATCAATTGATCCTGAATATAGCCCTTTATTCATTAGCTCCTCTTGCACGCGCGATATTATATAGCTTTGCGCATTAGCATTATTTTTAGTTTTTGGCAGGCTTTCAATTATAATATCTACGTCATCGACGCTGATGCCTAGAGTTTTTGCAAGCTGTTTAAGCGCAGCCTTAGCCTCTTTTGAGCCTTTATCCGCCGCCGCCTTATACCATGCAAGCGCGTCATTTGGACTGGTCTCTCCTAATAGCCCATTTTCATAGATTAGCCCTAGATTATATGCCGCTTCGACTACGCCTTTATTTGCCGCTATCTTAAAGAATTCCGCCGCGCGTGTAGGGTTATATGGAACTCCTATCCCTTCAATATTTGCAATTCCAAGATTATAGCTAGCCTCAGCATGACCTTTATCCGCGGCTTCCTTATATAATGCCATTGCCTTTGATATATCTTGCTTAACGCCAAGCCCTTGATGGTGCAACACTCCTAAATTATATTTTGCGTTAGCAATGCCATTTTGCGCAGCTTCGTTAAACCATAAAGCCGCACGTTTCATGTTTTGCTTAATTTGACCGTGACCAGCAACATAAATTGCGCCCATATCATGTTGAGCCTCGCCAACGCCGTTAAATGCTTGGTTTTCAATCTTTTTAGCAATATCATTTAGGTTAGGATCAGGCTTAATCCGTGCCTTTAATGATTTTATATATTGCTCATTATTTTGCTTTATAACGGGGGCTTTTTTAATTGGCTCAATTTTATCTTGGACAGTCAGGCTTGACGGCTCAATCTGGTTTAGTCGCTCTGCTACAATATTAGGGTCTTCCTCAAATGCTTTTATCATTTGCGCGTCATTATTTATATCTAATGCTTTTATATTATCATTTATATTATCATTTATATTATCATTAAGGGGCGCAGGCTCCTCATAGCTAGAATAATTATCTTGAATATCTATTGCTGCGCTATTATCTATAAGCGGTATCCCTGCCATAGGCTCGATATTCTCATAGTCGGGTTGTATGGATATTATCGGCGGCGCAGCGCCACTTCCACGTATAACTTTATTAGGGGCAGGGGGATTTGTAGCCCCGCTTATAATCCAGCCAAGCAGCAACACCACAACCATCATTAGTGCAAGGCTAGTCGTTTGAATGCGAACAGGCCTCCTCCACCAAGGCATGAGAGCTTCTTCTTGCAAGCGGCGATTAAGTGCAATCGGATCAGTTTGCATTGTTTCATCTGTTATTTGCGGCATATTAATGCCAGCAACCGCCCCTTGATCGGTTAGCAAAACCATAGCCTTAGCATTTAGGGCATCGCGCGTTTCAAGTACAGCTTGCTCTATCCTATCTACTTTCCGCAATATACGGTTGCGATCCTCGATAGCTTTATCAATTTTACGATCAAGCTTTATATATTCTGATTTAGTTTCTTCTATCTTATTATCGAAAGCCTCATTGCGTGCCTCTGATTCACTAACCCTCTTTGTAAGTGCAACATAGGCAGCAACATTATCAACCATCTTCTCGCCTTGCTGTTTTTGCATAGTGGCAAGGGCTTTTTGGCGTTTAATTATTGCCTCATCTTTTTTCTGCTGATCTGTGATTTTTTCCTTAAGCTCTTCTAGCGTTTCATCACGCCCGCTATTTTTTTCTTCCAGCTCAATCACTAAATTTTTAGCTTCTTCTAATTGCTTAAGCGTGTTTTTAACGCTATTTTCAATTCTTGTCGCCTTTTTGCTAGCTTCACTTTGCTTGCTTGAAATCTTTTGCTCAAGATCAATATAGTTTTTTTCTTGCGCAGAGGTTTTTTCCTCAAGATTTTTTATTGTATCTTTATATTGCTTAAGCTCTTTTGTTACCGCCCCCTTATCAATCTTTGAGCTTTTAAGCTTTGTGTTCAAAGATTTAAGTAAAAGCAATATCTGCATTTGGGTGTTGTCAGCGGGTAATATAGGCGCATTAGCCTTTTTCGCAGGCTTATCTGCTTTACTGCTTATCGGGGTATCGTCATTATCGGCATTTTTAAAAAATACGCGCCCTTCTGATGTTTTAGTAAAGCCCATAACTGCCCATCCTTTTTTCATCCTTTCGGAAGATTACCCAAGAAACTAAAAATAATATCCATATACATAATATGAATCAGTGTTTTTTTGCAAGAAAATCATGATTTTTGTGGTTTTATTCTTTGGATAAGTAGAGATTGGTGAGCTAATATGTTATTGCTTGCCTCATGGATAATGAAAAATCAGAAAATATTGAGATCACACTGGCGCACCATGAGCAGCAACTTATTGATTTGAATGATGTTATTACAGATCAGTGGAAGCATATAGAGCTATTAAACCGCCGCTTGGATAAAGCTCTTGGCAAGATTGAGGATTTGGAAAATCCAGATAAGAGCGGCTCTGCCCCCGTGGATAGACCACCTCATTATTAGTCATTAAAGAAATTAGTCATTAAAGAATTTTTGCAGATTGCCCCTAACTTTCTCAGGGTCTTTGAGTTTATTAATTTTAGCCCTAAACTCTGCCGATGAGGGCATCCCCGCGCAATACCATGATAGATGCTTGCGAGCTAATGGCACTCCTTTTCTTTCCCCATAATGAGATAATATGGCATCGTAATGCTCTAATATTACCGTAAGTTTTTCTTGACTGTCAGGCTCATTGCTAATTATTCCAGTGCGCATATAGTCTATTACCTGCTTTAAAAGCCATGGTCTGCCTTGAATTCCGCGCCCAATCATGACCCCGTCTGCATTGGATTGCTTTAGGGCGCTAATTGCATCTTGCGGAGTGATTATATCTCCATTTACAATTACGGGAATATCCACCGCGTCCTTAACTGCGCGTACAGCTTGCCAGTCTGCCTGTCCACTATATTTTTGCTCCCGCGTTCTGCCGTGGACTGTAATCATTTGAACCCCAACATCTTGCGCCATTTTAGCAAGTCTAGCAGCGTTTAAATTATCACTATCCCAGCCAAGGCGCATTTTGACGCTAACGGGGATATTGACCGCCTTAACCGTGGATTCCATAATGGCAGTGGCAAGTTTTTCATCACGCATAAGAGCAGAGCCAGCCATTTTCTTAACTACCTTTTTTACGGGGCAGCCAAAGTTAATGTCAATAATATCAGCTCCCCGCGCTTCGTTCATGGCGGCAGCTTTCGCCATTATATCAGGATCACAACCTGATAGCTGCACTGCTATTGGTGATTGCTCTTTGTAGTTTTCATTCATTCGTATAGATCGGCTGGTTTCTTGCAGCATCTCACGGCTAGCAATCATTTCCGAAAAGGTAAGCCCCGCGCCATATCGCTTTACAAGGGTGCGAAAGGGCAGGTCTGTTATCCCCGACATGGGGGCAAGCAAGACAGGATCTTCAATTTTAATGTTACCTACGGAAAAAACCATGCTAATATATAGGGGATAAGAAGGTGTTAGCGCAATGTTTTTTGGAAAGCCAAAGAATTTGAATTATGAAGATCGCCCTGACGGGGCAGATCCCTATATCTTATTACTGCATTATACGGGCATGGAAACTATGCAAGCGGCAAAAGACCGTCTGTCTGACCCAAAAAGCAAGGTAAGCGCTCATTATTTAATTGATATAGATGGCAGTGTATTTAACCTTGTGCCAGAGGATAAGCGAGCTTGGCACGCTGGGGTATCGTATTGGGATCATGCTACGGATATAAATTCGCTATCAATAGGGGTGGAGCTTGTAAATCGCGGGCATGAGTTTGGCTATCATGATTTTCCTGATGCGCAAATGCAAAGCTTGCTTGAGCTAAGCTGCGGTATAATGTCACGCCATGATATTACCCATGTGCTTGGGCATTCTGACGTTGCGCCAGAGCGTAAATCTGATCCAGGGGAATTATTTAACTGGAAATGGCTCGCAGATCATGGGGTTGGCATCTACCCTAACCCTAATGAGCAAGATATAGAGCAAGCAAAAATAATCGCGCGTAATGATTATGAAGTGGAAAAGCTTTTTGTTGCTTTTGGCTATAACCCAATGGCGGCTTATATTGATACGGTTATGGCGTTTCATCGTCATTTTTATCCTGAGATATTTGATGTTAGGGGTGAGGGGCAGATATGTAAGGAAAGCGTCGCCCGTCTATTATCCTTAATTCGCCAATCTCAATAATGCCTCATAATAGTTGATTTTATATATATGTTGTGTATCTTTGCCATGTCGAAGGAATCGGATGACCGCTGCATATTTATATGGAGAGGAAAGTCTGGGCTTCACGGAAAGACGACGCTGAATAACGTTCAGGAAGGGTTTTTTGCCCTTACGGCTAGTGCTGCAGAAAATTAAACTACCTCTATTGCCCTCGTGGCATAAGAGGAAAAGGTGAGAAGGTGCGGTAAGAGCGCACCGCGAATTTGGCAACAAATTTGGCATGGTAAACCCCGTCGGAAGCAAGACCAAATAGGGGCTGCATTTATATATGCTTGTCATATATGAAAGATGCTTTCCGCATCGCAGCTCGGGTAGGTCGCTTGAGATATTTGGTAACAAATATCCTAGATGAATGGTCATCCCTTGATTTTATCAAGGACAGAACCCAGCTTATAGATTTCTTCGACATTTTTAATTTAAGAGCGCGGAATTATCCGCGAGGATGCCGTCGCATCCTTTGGGTTTCAAGAGAGGCGGAATTATCCGCGAGGATGCCGTCGCATCCTTTGGGTTTTAAGAGAGGCGGATTGCTGTTATTTACCTAAAGTATAGCAAAAAGTGCATAAATTATTCACAAGACATGCGGAGGCATATGGGTGTGCGTATGCTTATATTATTTTGCGCAAATAAAAACCGCCAGAGTTATCCTCCAGCGGTTTTTTGATTGTCTATTTTGTTCTCTTGTTTTTGAATAAAAACCTGAAACTCTTGGTTTCTATAGGTTTTCGCCATGTAGGCTTGAGTAATATGAGTGTAAAATTGCACCCATATACAAGCCTCCATTAACAGCCAAAACAAGCATTAAAATATTCATTATCATAGTTTTCTCCCCACACACGTTTGTAACTATGTTTATTAAGTAAAATAAGTTTTAACGACTTGTTTCGTAAAGTGCAAGAAAAAAATTAAGCGTTTGCAGTGAGTTAGATCATTAAGCCTTATATTCCGCGGGGTTGGGGCGTAAAATTATTTTTTGAAAAGTACATTTTTTATGCGATTTTTGTAATTTTTGCAAAAAAACCGATTAAACCGAGTATTTTTATTACGCGCTTAGGTTGTGTTTTTGTTATGCATAGGCTTGCCCACAGTTTTATGCACAAGTAAAAAATATGTTATTTATTAGTGGATTACACGGAGTCCTTGTTGACCTCCCAATCAATCCCATGGTATCCCATATATATACATGCATTACCATTCGGTGTGCTTTACCTGTGTTTTAAGTGTAAATTAGGAATTATTTTGGCGTTATTTTTATCGACATACACGAATAAAATAGACAAAAAAGGGCGGGTTTCCGTGCCTGCTCCATTCCGCTCGGCGCTTGCGGATCAGCTCCATCATGGCATTGTGCTGTTTGGATCTAACCAGCATGCATGTATTGAAGGCTTTGATTGGGCGAAAATGGATGAGATTGGTACTCGCATGGATCACTATGATTTGTTTTCTGATGATCAGGATGATCTTGCAACTACGATTTTTGGTGAGAGCGTCCAGTTGTTTTTTGATGGTGAGGGCAGGGTGACATTGCCGCTTGATCTGATTGAGGCTGCTAATATCAGTGATAAAGCCACATTTGTTGGGCTTGGGCGTAAGTTTCAGATATGGTCGCCTGATATGTTCGCCCGCCGTAAGGAGCAAGCAAGGGGTGCGGCTGCCGAGCGCAATTTAACAATTCCAAAAGTGGGTGGCGCATCATGAATTTGCACTACCCCGTTATGCTGCCTGAAATTTTGCAGGCGTTATCCCCCAAAGATGGTGGGGTATATGTTGACGGGACTTTTGGAAATGGCGGCTATACATCTGCGATTTTAGAGTCTTCTAATTGCACCGTCTATGCGATTGATCGTGATGGAAATGCGGCGGCTAGGGCAGGTGAGCTTAAAGATAAATATGGTGATCGCTTTGTTTTTTTGCGCGGATGTTTTGGTGATGTTAAATCTTTGCTTTCTTCTGCTGGAGTTGAAAAATTGGACGGATTTGTTCTTGATGTTGGCGTATCTTCCATGCAAATTGATGAGGCCGCGCGCGGATTTTCATTCCAAAGGGACGGCGCACTTGATATGCGTATGGACGCTAGCTCGGGCATTACAGCGGCAGATATCGTAAACACATATGAGGAAGAAAAGCTTGCCAATTTAATTTATGAATATGGCGGAGAGCGTAAATCTCGCCATGTTGCGCGTAAAATCGTAGAAATGCGCATTGATAAGCCGTTCGAGCGAACTTTGGAGCTAGCGGATGCGGTGCGCTCGGTCATATATAGGTCTCATAAAGATAAGATCGACCCCGCAACCCGTACATTTCAGGCTTTGCGCATTGCTGTAAATGATGAGCTTGGCGAGCTTGAGCGCGCGTTAGATGCTTCTATTGACATTTTATCATTGGGCGGGGTTTTGGCGGTTGTGTCATTCCATTCGCTTGAAGACGGGCGCGTAAAGCGTTTTTTAAAGGAAAAAGCTGGCGATATATCTAAAGGCTCGCGCCATATGCCGCAAGTCGATGATAAGGCTGCCTCCGTGTTTAAAATACTGTCTCGAAAGGCTATTAAACCATCTGATCAGGAAATATCCGAAAACCCGCGCTCACGCTCGGCTAGGATGAGGGTGGGGGTGCGCTGTGAAGGGTAATATCATCAAATATGGCGTTGTTATTGCCCTTGTTGTTAGTAGTGGTGGCGTGCTTATGAATGTCTCTCAGCAAGTGCAAACTGCAGAGCGCGAGGTTAAAAGATATGATAGAAAATTAGCCGCCAAAGAAGAATCTATCCGCGTTTTAAAGGCGGAGTGGGCATATCTAAATAACCCTGCTCGCCTTGAACTATTGGTATCTAGCGGGCTTAGTCTATCCGCAGCTAACTCTATGGATATAATTTCTGATATATCCAATGATGAGGAGAGCAATAAAGAGCCTTCCGTCTCCTCCCCCGTGTTTGCGCCCGCAAATCATGTTAATTCTGCGCCATTGCATCGCGATATCTCCTATGTGCCTATTCCGCGCAAATCCCCCGTTAATATTAAGAATGCTAATTTCAATAATAATAACAATGGAGGTGCGCGGTAATAATGTGGAAACATTCTCGTTATAACGCGATTTCCATTGATGGAGAGCGTAGATCATCCGTTTATATGGCGCAAAGCAGGCTATCTATTTTGGCAGTGTGCTTTGTGCTTGCCTATTTTATGGTCGTGTTGCGTTTGCTGGATTTAGCCATTATTCAAGGTGAAGTGAGTAGCTATGACACGGCTAATTCTAAGATTGAAAAATCGCAAGATGTAAGCGCTATCTCGGCGCGGCGCGGTGATATTTATGATCGTAACGGATTTTTACTTGCAACAACGCTTAAAACTCCGTCTTTATTTGTTGATCCGTTATTGGTGATTGACGCGGGTTCTTTGAGCGATGATCTTGCCGTTATTATTCCGCAGCTTGATAAAAGCAAGCTTGATAGAGTTTTACATGCCAAAAATCGTTTTGGCTGGATTGCTCGTAATATCACCCCCGCGCAGCAGCAAGATATTTTGAATTTAGGTGACCCATCTTTGGGTTTTGAATATGAGTATAAGCGCATCTATCCGCAAGGTGAGCTATTCGCGCATTTGGTGGGTTATACTGATCGTGATGGTTTGGGGCTAGCAGGCATTGAGCGCAGCTATAATGATGTTTTAAGCACAGGAAAAGACGTTAATCTAACGCTGGATTTACGGTTGCAACACGCGGTTAAGCGTGAGTTATCAAAGGCTATTAGTGATTTCACCGCTATTGCTGGCACTGGCGTTATACTTGATGCAAAAACGGGCGAGATTTTGGCGGGGGTTTCGCTGCCTGATTTTAATCTCAACACCGTAAATAAAGCTAGCAAAAACCAGATGTTTAATCGCCTGACTTTAGGGGTTTATGAGCTTGGCTCTATGTTTAAAATATTCTCTACTGCCGCGTTATTTGATTTGCATGATGTTGATATGGGAAAAACTTTCGATGCGCGCACGCCTTTGCGCGTTGGGCGTTTTACCATTAATGATTACCATGCGGAAAAACGTATATTAACCGTGCCAGAGGTGTTTATGCATTCCTCTAATATAGGCAGCGCATTAATGGGTGATATGATTGGCGGTGAGGCGTTAAGAAAGTTTTACTCTGATTTAGGGCTTTTAGAGCCGATGGATTTTGATATCAGAGAGATCGGCAAGCCGCTTGTTCCTAGTATTTGGCGCAGATCAACGACTTTGACGGCGTCTTATGGGCATGGGCTTGCTACTACTCCATTGCAGATGAGCGCGGCAGTTGCGAGCGTAGTTAATGGCGGAATGCTTGTAAATCCTATGCTTGTAAAGCCTAGCAATGATAATATCAAAAGCGAGATGCGTGTTATGTCGGAGGATACATCTGATAAAATGCGTAAGCTCCTTAGGCTTGTAGTGACCAAAGGCACTGGCAAAAATGCAGATGTTAAGGGTTTTGCCATTGGCGGGAAAACAGGCACAGCAGAAAAAAGCGTTAATGGGCGTTATGATCGCAAAAAGCTTATCTCTTCTTTTGTTGGCGCGTTTCCTATGGATGACCCTAAATACGTGCTTATGATTATGGTGGATGAGCCAAAGGGCAATAAAAAGAGTTATGGCTATGCTACTGCCGGTTGGGTCGCTGCGCCTGCATTTGCAAGGATTGTAACTTCTATGGCGGCTATATTGGGGTTGCCAGCAGATAAGTATGATCCGCAAAAAGATATTAGCTTGGAATTATTACCTTATTTATATGATGAAAAGGGAGGAAAGAAACTTGTCTCTTATTGATCTAGATATTAAATCCCTAAAAGGTGTAACCCAAGATAGCCGTAAGGTTAAAGATGGCTATCTTTTTGCAGCTTTCCAAGGTGATTTCGTTGATGGATATGATTATATCAGTGACGCTATTGCTCGCGGGGCATCGGTTATATTATCGGATAGAGATGTGCAAATATCTGGAAATGCAAGACTTTTGTTAGTGGATAACCCGCGAAAAGTCTTTAGCTATATAGTAGCGGAGTTTTATCAAAATCAGCCCGAACATATCGTTGCGGTAACTGGCACTAATGGCAAAAGCTCGTTTGTGCATTTCGTTAATCAGCTATGGCATGCTTTGGGCAAAAAAGGCGCATTTATTGGTACAGGGTCAGGGGCAATGACAACGCCTGACCCTGTGTCATTGCATGAAGCTCTCAACGAATTTTATCAAAATAAAGTCACAAATATAGCCATAGAAGCATCTAGTCATGGTCTAGACCAATATCGCATTGATGGCGTGCATGTTGCTGTCGCAGCATTCACAAGTTTTTCCCAAGATCATTTGGATTACCATGGGAATATGGATGATTATTTCACGGCTAAATCTAGGCTATTCTCCGAGATATTAAAGCAAGGTGGAACTGCTGTGTTAAATGCGGATATTCCGCGATATAAAGCTCTATTAGAAATATGCAAAGTTAGGGGTATTAAAGTTTTATCATACGGCAAAAATGGCACAGATATTAAGCTGATTTCTAACATTGTTAAAAGCGCATCTCAACAAATAGAAATTGAGGTTATGGGGGAGGATTATTCCATAGAACTTCCATTGGTTGGAGGCTTTCAAGTGATGAACGTGCTTTGCGCTCTTGCATGTGTGATATCACAATATCCCGAAAAAACTGCTGAGCTAATCACTGCGCTTTCTAAGCTAGAAGGTGTAACGGGCAGAATGCAGCATGTTGGCAGTAGTAATATTTATGTGGATTACGCTCATACGCCCGATGCTTTGGAAAATGCTCTTAAATCCCTGCGCCTTCATACGGATGCGCGAATTATTTGTGTATTTGGTTGCGGGGGGGATCGTGATAAATCAAAGCGTAGATTGATGGGCGAGGTAGCTTCTCGCATAGCCGATATTGTCATTGTAACCGATGATAATCCAAGATCTGAAAATCCTGCTGATATCCGCAAAAAGATCTTAAGCGGGGTTGATAATCATAATTCAAATATCCATGAAATAGCGGATAGACGCGAGGCGATAAAATTCGCAATTAGCCAAATGGATAAGAACGATATTTTGCTTGTGGCTGGAAAAGGTCATGAGCAAGGTCAAATCTTTGATGGGCTTGTCGAGCCTTTTGATGATGTGAAAGAGGTCGAAGCTGCAATGGCTCGGCTTAATAATTAAAGTAAGTAACTAGTAAAATTGCGTGCAATGCGTGATATATTAAGGAAGTAAAATATGATTGAGAATAATCGCTATTATTGGTCTCACCTAAAGACAAAGACTGCATCAGTTAGGGTAAGGCCTAAAAAGCCGGAAAAGGGCGTGGTTTTTCGTGTTGGTAATATGATTGACCTTGGTGCGGGCAGGCAAACTATCATGCTAGAGCATGTGGATTGTCCAAAAACCTATGGCAAGCGCAGCGGTGATGATGGCGCTGCTATCCCATTTTGCATGGGAGAGCTTGATTTTATATATACATCAAAGGGTAAACCAAAGGTTCAAAATGTGAGTAATTTACTTTCTACTCTTTACAAAGGTGAGAATGTTGAGAAAATAGTATCCGAGGTCTTAGCACCAGGTGATTTGCTGGTTTTCAAGCAAGGGCAAGGCGGGGCAAAAGTTGAAATGGTACAAGCTTTGCGAGTAGTAAAAGAAAACTCGTATAAGAAACAAGCAGGTAATAAACGCAATGCTCTATAATTTACTAACTCCATATGCAGATCAATTTTTGTTCTTTGATCTGTTTCGCTCGGTAACTTTTAGAGCGGGAGGAGCGATTGTAACATCATTAATTATTTGCTTTTTGATCGCGCCTTTTACTATTCGGTGGCTGAAAGCCAAGCAAAAAGAAGGGCAGCCAATCCGTGAGAATGGTCCTGAAACGCATTTCAAAAAGGCGGGAACGCCAACAATGGGCGGGCTTATGATATTGATATCTGTTTGTATTAGCACATTGATATGGGCTGATCTAACTAATCCATTCATATGGTATTCCCTGCTTATCATGGTGGGGTACGGGGCGATTGGCTTTGCGGATGATTACCTAAAACTCACCAAGCGCAACACAAAAGGGCTTTCGGGCAGGCTTAAAATATTAGGGCAAGTGATTATCGGAACTATCGTTACAATCGGCATTATGGGCGCTCTTCCTGATGGTCTGCAAACCCACGTCGCGCCGCCATTTTTCAAAGATGTGCTTATTAATTTATCATGGTTTTTTATTCCATGGTCGCTGATTGTTATGATTGGCGCATCAAACGCGGTTAATCTAACGGATGGTCTTGATGGTCTTGCTATTGTGCCAGTAGCCATTGCTGCGGCTTGTTTTGGGCTGATAGCCTACCTTGTCGGGCGCGTGGATTTCTCCGAATATTTATATCTGCACCATGTCGCGGGAACTTCTGAGCTTGCGATTATTTGCGGTGCATTAATCGGCGGAGCAATGGGTTTTTTATGGTATAATGCCCCGCCTGCTGCGATATTTATGGGCGATACAGGTTCGCTTGCAATGGGCGGTTTTATTGGCGCGATAGCTGTAATGACAAAGCATGAGATTGTCTTGGCAATTATTGGCGGGCTATTTGTGTTAGAGGCGTTATCTGTAATTATTCAAGTGGCATCCTTTAAGCTTACAGGAAAGCGCGTATTTGCTATGGCTCCTATTCATCATCATTTCGAGAAAAAGGGCTGGTCAGAATCACAAATAGTCATAAGATTTTGGATTATAGCAGTTATTTTAGCTTTAGTTGGACTCGCCACGCTAAAATTGAGATAGTATCAAAATGAGTGAGATTAAAGACTTTGTTAAATCGCTAAATGGCAAGCCAGTGCTTATATTTGGGCTTGGTCGCTCTGGCATGTCTTGTGTAAAAGCCCTTCAAAAAGCAGGCGCAAATATTGTGGTTGGTGATGATAACCCAGCAAATCTTGAAGATTTAAAAGATATTAAGATATTAGACACTGCCCATGATGATTTATCTAAATATGCTTATCTGGTTTTATCGGCAGGAATCCCCCTAACTCACCCAACGCCGCATGATATCGTGGTAAAAGCCAAATTAGCGGGGCTTGATATTATATGTGATATAGAATTATTCGCCCATATCTATCCCGATATTAAGACAATCGGCGTTACGGGGACTAATGGCAAGTCAACTACTGCAACGCTTATGCATCATATTTTAAATGATTGCGGGGTAACGGCGCAGCTTGGCGGTAATATTGGCACTCCTGTATTTGATTTTGATATGGATAATAAGGATCAATGGATAGTACTTGAAATGTCATCATTTCAAATAGATTTATGCCCTGAATTCCGCCCCGATATTGCGGTAATTTTAAACATCACCCCCGATCATTTAGACCGCCATGGCACTATGGATAATTATATGGAGGTAAAAGAGCGCATTTCCGAACTTTCGAAAAACAGTGATTACAACAGCGCAATTATTTGCAGTGATGACCCTTATACGCAGAAAATCTATGATAGAGCAAAAGAGCTTGGTCTGCGCGAAGTGATAGAGGTATCAACCCTAAAATCCATGATTGGTGGGGTTTATGTTCAAGGTGATATTTTATTTGATGAAACGGGCGATAGCCCCATAGAAGTCGGCGACTTATCATCAATATCAAATTTATTAGGAATCCATAATTATCAAAATGCCGCATGCGCCTATGCTGCTATGATTAAAATAGGGTTAGAGCAAGGTAATATATGGGAATCCTTTCAAACATTTGCAGGGCTAAATCATCGTCAATACCATGTGCGCACAATAAACGGCGTTGATTATATTAATGACAGCAAGGCAACTAATGCAGCTTCTACCGCTGTAGCTCTAGGATGCAGGGAAAATGTTTACTGGATAGTAGGCGGGCGGCAAAAGAAAACAGGGCTAGAGGGGCTGGAAGAGTTTTTCCCACATATAAAGCATGCTTTTCTTATTGGTGAGAGTACAGAGGATTTCGCCGATTGGCTGGGTAAATACGGGGTGGAATATTCACGCTGTTATGAGCTTGAAGCCGCAGTTACAAAGGCGCATTTAATCGCGCAGGAAAATCGCGGGCAGCCTAAAGGGGCGGGGGTGGTGCTGCTTTCTCCTGCTTGCGCATCATTTGATCAGTTTAAATCATTTGAGGATCGCGGGGATGAATTCGCTAAAATAGTTAAGGCTTTGGAAGAATGAGCGCATCTAATCAACCCCAAGCTTTCACGCGCATGGATAAGTCATTTTTGGGCTCGTGGTGGTGGACGGTTGATCGCGCTATGCTTGGTTGTGTCATTGCATTGATCGTGCTTGGCGTTGCTATCGTGGCAACTTCCAGCCCATCAGTAGCGCAGCGCATAGGTGCATCAAGTGATTACTATTTTATTATAAAACATATGGTGTTTTTGCTTCCTACTATTTTCTTGATAATCTCTATATCAATGTTTAGTCCGCGTTATATCTGGCGGATTTCTAGCCTGATATTTTTAGGCGGGATAGTTATGATGATTCTTGTGCTTATGCTGGGGGTAGAGGAAAAGGGAGCAAGGCGCTGGATCAGGATCATGGGGTTTTCCTTGCAGCCTAGCGAGTTTATAAAACCCGCCTTTGCCGTAGTTGTGGCGTGGTTCATAACTTTGCAGCGAAAAAAAGATCAGCAAGCCTTGAGTGTTATCCATAAAGGTGAAAATAGTAAAAAGCCGTTTCCTATATACTATGCTGCAGTTTTTGGAGTATATGTAACGGTGCTAGCCCTTTTGATTATGCAGCCTGACCTTGGCATGAGCGTAGTTATTACAATTATAATTGCTGTGCAGGTTTTTATAGCAGGGCTTCGTTTCCGTTATATGGCAGGCGTTTTTGCTGCTTTATCTGCTGGTCTTACCATAGCATATTTCTCACTTTATCATGTGCAAAGCCGTATTGATAGGTTCTTTGACCCTAGTAGCGGTGATAATTATCAAGTTGAAAGATCGCTTGCTGCCATTAAGAAAGGCGGTCTTGTTGGCGTAGGTGCAGGGCAGGGTGTTGAGAAAACAACTATACCTGATGCTCATGCGGATTTCACTTTTTCTGTCCTGATAGAAGAAGGCGGGGTTTTATTTGCATTTATAATTATATCCCTATTCTTGTTTATTTTATTGCGTGGCTTTAAGCGCTTGCAAGAAGCAAGTGATGATTTCTCTGTATTAGCGGCAGGCGGACTGCTTGCAATGTTTGGCGTGCAATCATTAATTCATATGGGGTCTAGTATAAATTTAATTCCAACAAAGGGCATGACGCTGCCTTTTATTAGCTATGGCGGGTCATCTCTAGTATCAATGGGGATTGCTATGGGCATGGTTTTGGCATTAACGCGCTATAAAAGCCGTGGCTCTATTTCTCGTAGTAGTTTGAAGATGCGCCGCGCATCTGATAAGGATAGTAAATGAGTAATAGTAATAAGTCATATTATATATTAATAAGTGCAGGCGGTACGGGCGGTCATATGAGTCCTGCTAGCGCGCTTGCTAGTGATTTACTCGGCAGGGGATATAGGGTTGAGCTTATAACCGATAATCGCGGCATGCAGTTTTCCTCTATGTTTGAAGGTCTTGCTATACATATTGTTCGCTCTGGCACTGCTCGCGCTGGTATTATGGGTAAGGTAAAAGGAGCATTAAATCTTGGGCTTGGCATATTACATGCCCTTAGGCTGGTTAGCTCTTTAAATCCTGATCTTGTGGTTGGGTTTGGCGGCTATCCTTCCGTTCCTGCTGTATTTGCAGCGCAAAAATTAAATATTCCAACCATATTGCATGAACAAAATGCTATTATCGGCAAGGCAAACGCTTTTCTTGCGCCAAATGCAGAGCGCATTGCCCTATCTATGAGGGCTATAAGCGGGCTTGAGGGGGACGAAAAATATCGCAGCGTTATAACGGGCAATCCTGTTCGCCCTGAAATATCCGTGCTTTATGATGATGAATATGAGGCTTTATCTGATGAAAGCGACATGCGAATTTTAGTTATGGGCGGCTCTCTTGGCGCAACAGTGTTTAGTGATATTGTGCCAAAATCAATGGCTCGCCTTTCTGAAGAATATCGCACTCGCCTTAAAATCGTGCAGCAATGCCGCAAAGTTGATATCGAGGCAGTCAGAGCCATATATAAAGACGCTGGCATAGATGCGCAGCTATCAGTTTTCTTTGATGACGTGGCAGGAGAGCTGCAAAAGGCGCATCTTGTAATTGCAAGATCAGGGGCAAGCACGGTTGCAGAAGTTTCAATCGCGGGAAAGCCTGCAATATACGTTCCCTATCCTCACCATAAAGACCAGCAGCAAAAGAAAAATGCTATCGCTATTTCTGATACAGGCGGTGCTTGGGTAATGGAAGAGGTGGTCTTTACCGAAGATGCCTTGCTTGCAAAAATAGAGGGTTTCTTTCAAAATCCGCAAAGCTTGTCTAAGGCGGCTATAAATGCTAAATCTTGCGGCAAGCCTGATGCAGCAAAAAAGCTTGGTAATTTAGTTACCGCTATTGTTGCTGACCAGATAAGTTATAAATAGGAATAAATAAAATGAGAATGATGTCGCCTGATATAGGCACGCTGCACTTTATTGGTATTGGCGGGATAGGGATGAGCGGTATTGCGTTGCTCCTTAAATCCCTTGGCTATGACGTGCAAGGCTCTGATATTGCCGATAATGCAAATGTTAAGCGCATGATTGATATGGGGGTGCGCATTTCTATCGGGCATGACGCGGGTAATATCTATGGGAAGGGCGGCGAGCTGCCCGCCGTGGTTGTAATATCTTCCGCTGTTAAGGATGATAATGTTGAGCTGGTAGCCGCGCGTACTGCCAAAGTTCCAGTAATTGGGCGTGCTGAAATGCTAGCCGAGCTTATGCGCCTTAAATCCGCGGTTGCAGTTGCGGGAACTCATGGAAAAACTACAACTACTTCAATGGTTGGGCAGATGCTAGATCAAGCGGGGCTTGATCCCACTATTGTTAATGGCGGCATAGTTAATGCGTACGGCACTAATACTAGATTTGGTCAAAGTGACTGGATGGTAGTGGAAGCGGATGAAAGCGATGGCAGTTTTATCCGCCTTCCCGCAACTGTTGCAGTGGTAACGAATATTGACCCCGAGCATATGGATCATTACGGCTCGTTTGATCGGGTGAAGCAGGCATATAAACGCTTTGTGCTTAATTTGCCCTTTCATGGCTATGCGCTTTTATGCATTGATCACCCTGAAGTTCAAAGCCTTGCTGCGCAAGTATCGGATCGCAAGATAATAACTTATGGCTTTAATCCACAAGCCGATATCAGAGCGGAAAATATATTCTCTGATGCAAATGGCAGCAGGTTTGATGTAATATTTAGCGGATGGCTTTCAGATGATGGACAAGAGCAGATTATCAAGGATATTCATTTATCCATGCTAGGCAGGCATAATGTTCAAAACTCATTAGTAGCATTAGGCGTTGCTAAGGAAATGGGCGTATCTGCTGATAAAATGAAGGTGGCTATGGCTAATTTTGGCGGGGTAAAACGCCGCTTTACCAAAACTGGCGTAGCGTGCGGAGTTACTATTATTGATGACTACGCTCACCACCCCGTTGAAATTGACGTAGTGCTTAAAACTGCGCGAGATGCAGTTAAAAAGGCGGGCGGCAACGTCATAGCCGTGATGCAGCCCCACAGATATACGCGCCTTAGTGATCTATATGAAGAATTTTGCCGCTGTTTTAATGATGCGGATCACGTGATTATCACGGATGTTTTTGAAGCTGGGGAAGTCCCTATTGATGGCGTTGATAAACATTATCTTGCTGAGGGCATTAAAAGCCACGGGCATCGCTCGGTCATTACATTAGATAATAAGAATGACTTGCCTGATATATTGTCGGATATTGCAAATTCAGGTGATTATATTATTCTGATGGGCGCGGGTAATATTACGGCTATGGCTTATGAGCTGCCTGATTTGCTAGTTAAGGCTATGGGCAAATGATTGATATCTATGATTATAATGGTAAGTTCACTAAAGATGCAGCTTTAGGGCAGAAAAGCTGGTTTAAATGCGGCGGTACGGCTGATCTTTTATTTGAGCCAGATGATATTGATGATCTTGCGCGTTTCTTAAAGAATTATCCATTAGATGAGCCGTTATTAGTGCTTGGCTCTATGGCTAATTGCATTATCCGTGATGGCGGTATTCGAGGTTGTGTCATTCATTTAGGCAAGCCATTTGCAGATATAGAAGTTAAAGGCACTAAAATCATGGCGGGCGCGGGAGCGTTAAATGGCTCGGTAGCCTCCGCTGCGGCGAAAGCTGGGATTGGCGGGTTAGAGTTTCTATCAGGAATCCCCGGGACTATTGGCGGCGCTTTGGCTATGAATGCGGGTGCATATGGCACAGAGGTTAAAGATGCGTTATATGCCGTAATGGCGCTAGGGCGCGGCGGAGTATTTACGCCACTTGATCCAAAGGATATGGATATGGGATATCGCTATTGCGGCGCGGCAAGTGGAAATATCTTTGTTGGCGCGGTTTTTGAGGGCGCGGTAGAGGACAAAAATCTGGTTAGAAAACGCCTTAAAGATATTAAATCTAAACGCCAAAAAACACAGCCAATATCAGAGCAAACAGGCGGCTCAACCTTTGCTAATCCTTCCGCTGAATACTTGGCAAAAGCAGGGCTTCCCGAGGATATGCGCGCATGGCAATTAGTTGAAAAGGTCGGCGGGCGCACTCTTCAAATTGGCGGCGCTAGGATGAGTGATAAGCATTTGAACTTCATGATAAATACTGGCAACGCAACCGCAACAGACCTTGAAAATCTTGGTGATGAACTAATCAAGCGCGTTCAAGATGATTGCGGCTTAACGCTTCACTGGGAAATTAAACGCCTTGGTTATAAATAGGTTAAATTTTTAAAACGCGTTCATAGATATCGGGCAGGTCATTTTCCAGCAATATAACATCACCATTTTGCTTATTCTTAAATATCCATTCTTGAGCTTGTTCAAAGCGATCAAATTCTTTGATAATTTTGCCGTGGTTTTTGTGAAACCCTTCTATAAAAGTTGGAATCCTGCTTGGGTTTACGATTACCACTACGTCGCATATTTCTGCGGCAAGCGCCCCTAGCGTTTTGTGAACTTCATTATGAGCAGTGCCAAGCTCAACAATTCCAGGGGTGACAAGTATTGCTCTGCCGTTATCTTTTGCAAGTACGCCAAGCACATGCAAGGCAGAGCGAAAACCCGGAGGATTAGAGTTATAAGCATCATCAATTATGGTTGTACCATCAATTTGCTTTTTAACTTCAAGGCGGTGCTTGATTTGCGGAGTAGAAGCAAGGGCAGTTTTTATTCGCTTTGCCTCCATACCAAGCTCAATCGCGCATGCAAAAGCTAGGGCAATATTATGCCCGTGATGAATTCCGTATATTGGCGCGCGCAATGTATGTTTTTCCTGCCGAAACTCTATTTCAATGCAAATGCCTTTTGGGGTCTGCTTCGTTGACATTATTCTAAGATCATCGGGCGATAGATAGCTAAATTCTTGCTCATTTTTTGGCTTTTTATTGGGATTATGAGGCTCTCCGCAAGCAATAAAACTATCCATAGACTTGTGCCTTATATTGCGGGAATACTCAAATTTAAGAGTTTTCTCATGGACAATAACCTTGCCATGCTTGGAAATCACCGCCTCGGCTAGTTCATATTTAGCGCGAACCACATTTTCCAGCGACTTAAAACGCTCATAATGCGCGTGACCGATAGAAGTTATAATCCCAAAATCAGGCGGGGTCAGCTTGCATAGAGCAGCAATAGAGCCGTCGCTATATGCTCCCATTTCAACAATGAAATATTTATGGTTAGGGTTTAACTGCTCTCTTATTATCCGCGTGATCCCCATGATCGTATTTACACTACCTGGTGTCATGAGGGTAGGGGCATGAGATTTTAATATATGCCCAAGGATATGCTTAACGGAGGTTTTTCCGTATGAACCAGTAATTCCAATGACAACAGGATTAATATCATCAAGCCTAGACCGCGCATCATCATAAAATTTCTTCTGGATAGCCGCCTCACGCGGAGCTAATGATGCATTACCAATGAGCAGCATAAGCGGTATAGACTGCACTGCTATAATCCATGTGATAGGCGATGATATATAAGCCGCAGCAAAGGCAAGCAGTGAAGCAAAAGCGATTGATGCTATTAATATTCGCGTTGCCCTGCTGGTTAGTAACAATGCTTTTTTGGAGCTTTTGCGGGGGTCTTTTTCGAAATATGCAGCAAATATAAATATAAGCAAAGTACCAATATTTAACATGAAATTACCAAATGATGTAAATGCAGATATCGCCGTAATTATTATTAAGAGCAGGCTAACCCTAGTATCAAATACTTTATTACTTATGATCCAGTTTTTAAGGCGCGTATTATCGTAATCATCTTGCTGCAAAGCGTGCAGATAATTCATCAAACGCTTGCCCGCAAATGCAATAAACGCAATAAATGTAATGGTTTGTATGGCTATAATTTCCATTATGATAACTCTTTTATAAATTTAGATAATAACTTTATTACTTGGTGACGACCATTTTCCAGCACCGAATAATGATCTTGCCCATCTAGTAGAAATAATTTAGAGCCTTTAATCAAGCTTGAAAATCTTTTTCCAAATTCGGGCGGAGTTTGCGTATCGTTTTGACCATATATAAGCATAGTTGGGCATTTTACCTTTTCTGCTTGCTCGGTCAAATCCTCATTGACTACGCGGATAAAGATATTCCGCATCTCGCCTGCATTTTTGTAATCTTTGCTTCCAAACTTGCTTATTAATTTATCTTTGAATGCGCCGTTTGGGGTGATTTTTTTCAACAGTTTGAACAGCTTAATCTTAAGGTGAAAATAAATCTTGCTATGTAGCTTGCGCCTGCGCTTTAGCCCCGCGCCAGAAATGAGGCACATGGCTTTTAATAACTCAGGGTGGTTAGCGGCAAGCTGCAAGCCAACGCGACAGCCAAATGAATGTCCTATCCATATTATCGGCGCAAAATCATTTTCTTTTATAAATGCAGCAATATTATCCGCATAATCTTTAGTCCCCCAATCATTAGGCGGAGGAGCAGAGCTTCCAAATCCTGCAAAATCCAGCGCAATATGCCTTCCCATATGCTCAAGCGGAGCAATGAGCTTTGACCAATTCTTATGCGAATGCCCCCAGCCATGCCCCCATATTATAATTGGCTGATCAGAGCTATTATTCTTATTTGTTTCTTGATAATAAAACTCTTGCACTTTTATTCCCTTTAAAGAGATTTAATTTCATGATTAAATGCTAACTTAACTACTTTTATACATGGATGATTGGCTCATGTCCCAAAATAAAACTTCAAATGATGTTATAAACAAGAAAAAAATAGCGGTGTTTTTTGGCGGGCGCACCCCTGAACATGACGTAAGTGTTATTACGGGGCTGCAAGTTTTAGATGCAATAGACCAAGAGCGGTTTGAGGCTTTCCCCGTATATATTGCTCCGAATGGCGCGTGGTATGTTGGCGATATTTTACGAGATCGCAAAAACTACCTGCTAAATGCTGAGGGTCTAAAGAATGTAGCGGAGGTTACTTTAGATGTTAAGGCTGATCGCGGCGGGGTTTTGCTTCCTAAAAAATCGCCGTTTTTTGGCACGGCTAAGCCAATAGAATTTGACGTTGCTATTCCTGCTTGCCATGGATTATTTAGCGAGGACGGAACGCTGCAAGGATTGTTTGAGCTTGCAAATGTGCCTTATACTGGCATGCGAATTAAAGCCTCTAGCCTTTTAATGGATAAAGTCACCAGCAAATATTTGCTGCAAGCTTTGGATATACCCGTGCTGCCTTTTGCTGTTATTAAACGCCCGAATGATGGTTATTTCATTGCGGAAGATGAGCTGGCGGGAATTTTAAAGCCGCTGGGCTTTCCATGCATAATAAAGCCTGCGCATTTAGGAAGCTCTATCGGCGTTGCTAAAGTTAATAATATAGATGAGGCTATCGCCTGCTTGCCCGCTGTTTTTGAATATGATGACACAGCAATAGCAGAGCCATTTGTTGAGAATTTGGTCGAGTATAATGTAGCGGTTTCTAAGGTTTTGGGGCGCGTCATGACTTCGGCAATAGAACGCCCAAAAACCAATGATGAGCTGTTGGATTTCAAGCAAAAATATATGTCTGGCGGTGACAATAAGGGCGGTGCTAAGCTTTCGGGCAGTAAATTTGGTGATCAATCAAGCGAGGGCATGTTATCCCTAACTCGTGATATTAACCCCGATATTTCATATGAGCTGGAGCAAAATATCAGAAGCTGGGCGGGCATTATGTTTGATGCGATTGATGGCACGGGCGCGCCGCGCATTGATTTTATCGGCAATAGCCAAAGCGGTGAAATTTGGATGAACGAGGTTAATCCTTGCCCTGGTTCTTTTGGTTTTTTCCTTTGGGAAGCGGCAAAAGAAGAGCCTGTTTTATTTACTGATTTTCTAAGTCATATGATTGATGAGGCTATTGCGCAAAACATCTCTCAATCTTTGCCTTATGACCCTGTGCCTAATGATGCGCGGCTATTAAGGCGAGGATAGTATTAAATGGCTGCAAAAAAAGCTAAAAAATCTAAAAAAATTGGCACGCGCAGATCGAGTTTAAATAAAAAGAAGCGAGGCTCTAAGCGACTTGGCATGATTTTTATGTGGTTCAAGCGGTTAAGTATAATCATTATCGCTGTTTCTGTAATTTTATGGAGCGGAGCTTGGTTTTTCCTTAGCAAATCAGATGATAGAGCTTCTGATTGGATTAAATCGGCTGCTATGTCTTCTTCGGCTGATGCGGGGTTTCGCGTTGCAAATATATTGGTTGAGGGGCGCAGATATAGTGACCCTGACATATTGCTAGCTCTTATAAACATAGAAAAAGGCGATCCGATATTTTCATTCAAACCTAATGAAGCCAAAACTCAGATTGAAAAAATTGGCTGGGTTAAATCCGCGCTGGTTGAGCGCCGCTTGCCCGATACTATATATGTGCATCTTATAGAGCGCGAACCTTTGGCTCTATGGCGCGATGGGGGGGCGTTATTCCTAATAGATATTGACGGCGAGCCTATAACAAAATCAGGGCTTTCTAAGTTTAAAGATTTGCTAATGATTAGTGGAAAGGGAGCGCCCTCCAAGGCTTATGATTTTATATCTATGCTTGATGCTGAAACCATGCTTAAAGACATGGTTAATAATGCAAAGCTTATCGATAATAGGCGTTGGGATTTATATTTGCATGATAAAAAGCTGATAAAGCTTCCCGAATCTGATATTGGTCTTGCTATTAAAAATATAATGTTACGCCATGAGCAAGCAAATATTTTAACTAGCGATGCTATCGCTGTTATTGATGCAAGATATCAGGGGCGTTTAATTATTCGTACGAAATTGGGCAAGGTTCAAGATTATAAAGCTACAAATTTATAAGGTGTTATTTTATAAGGTGTTATATTAATATGAGTTACAAAAAGACAATCAGACCTAAGGGAACATTGCTAGCTGCGCTTGATGTGGGCAGTAGCAAAACCTCGTGTTTTATTGGTCGCATTATTGATGATAAAGGCACTTTCGAGGTTGTTGGCGTTGGTCATCACCCGTCTAAAGGCATTAAGAACGGGAGTGTTACTGATTTGGATGCTGCCGAGGCGGTTATCCGCAAAACCGTCCATGCGGCGGAAAATATGGCGGCTGATATTATGAAGGGCTACCCCTTGCGCGAAGTCGTGGTCAACGTATCTGGAATGCATGCGAGATCATTCGGGCATAGCGTTGATGTTGATATAGGCTCTCATGAAATAACCGATAATGATGTGCGCAGGGCTTTGGCTAAGGCTCAAGAGCGTGAGGCGAAAGAAAATCTTGAGCTTATACACACTATTCCAACACTCTACCGCGTTGATGGTCAAGATGGCATAGTTGATCCTAGGGGTATGTTTGCAGAAAAAATGCAGGTCGATATAAATCTGGTGACTTGTGACGCTGTTGCTTTGCGTAATATGGCTAGCTGCATTGAGCGCTCTCACCTTGATATATCAGCGCTTTGTGTTGGTGCTTATGCTTCTGGATTGTCCTCTCTTGTTGATGATGAAATTGATTTAGGTGCAACCGTTATTGATATTGGCGGCGGCGTTACCTCGTTCGCAATATTCCATAGTGGATTTATGATTTATTGCGATTCTATTCCTTTGGGCGGCAAAAACATCACTAGCGATATAGCAAAAGGTCTTACGATATCCCTTGAGGATGCGGAGCGCTTGAAAATTTTATATGGAAAAGCTATGTCATCTCAAAATGATGATGGTGAGATGATAGAAGTTCCGCGCCTTGGCGAGGATGAGCGCGGCAAGCCCAATCACATACCGCGATCTTTCCTGATAAGTATTATCCAGCCTCGAATTGAAGAAATATTAGAGATGGTTCGCGCTCGCCTTGTTGATAGCGGTCTTAAAGATATAGTGGGGAGGCGCGTTGTTTTAACGGGCGGGTCTAGTCAAATTTCTGGAATGTGCAAATTAACTGAGCATGTTTTGGATAAGCAAGCCCGCATTGGCAAGCCTATTCGCTTAACTGGCATTCCTGACGCTGTTAGTGGCGCGTCTTTTTCCACTGTTGCGGGGCTGCTTACTTATGCGGCTGAACATGTTGATGAAATGCCAGCCGAAATCATGGCTAGCGTTGCCCCTGAATCTATTATTGAGCGCATTAAGTTATGGCTTAAGGATAATTGGTAATTTTTTATAACTAGTTACCCACAAGAAGTTGTGCGTAAAAATGCATATGACTCTTTTCATATCTTAGTTTTTTATCTAAACTCTAATCATCCTTCCTCGAACATCCATTCCTAGGGGTTCTTAAAAAAATGATAAATATTAAAATGCAACAAACTGAAGATCAAAAACTATCTCCTAAAATTGCCGTTATAGGCGTTGGCGGCGCAGGTGGTAATGCCGTTAATAATATGATCGCCTCTAACCTTGATGGCTGTGAGTTTCTGGTATGTAATACCGACGCTCAGGCATTGAGTAGCTCTTTGGCAGAAGATAGAGTTCAGCTAGGCGCTAGCGTTACAGGCGGTCTTGGCGCAGGCTCTAAACCTGAGATTGGGCAAGCAGCAGCAGAAGAAAGTCTTGAAGAAGTGCTTCGTTATCTTGATGGCGCAAATATGGCATTTGTCACTTGCGGTATGGGCGGAGGGACTGGCACAGGCGCAGCCCCCGTTATTGCTAAGGCTTGCCGCCAACAAGGTATTTTGACCGTTGGCGTTGTGACTAAGCCTTTCCATTTTGAAGGCGCTCATCGTATGGAGCAAGCCGAGGCTGGCATTAAAGAGATGCAGCAATATGTTGATACTTTAATCGTTATTCCGAATCAAAATTTATTCCGTGTGGCCGATGAGAAAACTACATTTGCCGAAGGTTTTAAGATGGCGGACACTGTTTTGCAATCTGGCGTTCGCGGAGTGACTGATCTTATGGTTCGCCCTGGAATTGTTAACCTTGATTTTGCCGACATCCGCACTGCTATGCTTCAAATGGGCAAGGCTATGATGGGAACTGGCGAGGCAGAGGGTGATAAACGTGCTGTTGAGGCAGCAGAATCCGCTATTAACAATCCATTGCTTGATGATGTGTCCATGAAGGGCGCGAACGGCGTTATTATCAATGTAACTGGTGGTTATGACATGACCTTGTTCGAAGTTGATGAAGCTTGTAACCGTATCCGTGATGAGGTTGATCCTTCTGCTAATATAATATTTGGAACAACATTCGATGATTCTATGGATGGGTTTATGCGCGTATCTATTGTGGCTACTGGCATTGAGGGCGAAAAAGCTAAAGGCAGTGGCAGTGGTAGTGGTAGTGTCTTTGGTGGTGGCTCTACTGGAGGTAAACCAACAGGTGGTCACAGGCAATATGTAAGCCCCGATAACTCGGCTAATAAAGAGGATCTTGCTGCTTCAAATGTATCGCCAATTGCAAATAACCCAGCTACAGCGGTAGCGTCTTTGTCTAGTAATAATAGTACAAAGGATAAGCCCTCTATAGCTGTTATGTCTGGTCGTGACGTTGTTAAGGGCTTAACCGCCCCGCCTAAGATTGATTCAAGCAAAATGCCTAAATCAGATAATAGGGCTTCTTTGGACATGTTTGAACAAAGTGAGTTTGCCACCGTTAGTGGCGATAAAGCCCCGCGCGGCTCTACATATAATGATGCATTTATTCCGCCAAAGCCGATGGAGTCAGATGTCTTAGTGCCTGAAAATGGCATTGGCTCTTACATCTCAAATTTTCATGGCGCGCATGTTGAGGCAAAAAATGAGCCTAGCAGTTCATCGCTTCAGCTAAACCCGCCAAAGGTAAATACTCCAATTTCAAAGCCCTCTCATATGCCATCATTGCTTGAGCGTATTACAGGCTCGGTTCAACAGCGCATAGATAATTTACTAGATGATGGTGAGGCGGATAGAGCTAAGGATGAGGAAGCATCTTCTGCACCAAATTCTCCATCTCAAGGTAGTTTGAATATTAGCGCGTCGTCAGGAAAGCCAGCAGTTAAGCTAGATGATGAGCTTGATATACCAGCATTCTTGCGCAGGCAAGCAAATTAGGGTTTTCTCCTTGTGTTTACTAATTGTGTTTATGAGTAAATGACTTGCTAAGTAATGAAAGGGCTCTGATATTTTCAGGGCTCTTTTTATAATAAAGGTACTTACAAAATGGGACATTCCCACCATCACCACCATATTGACCCATCAGAAATAGGCGAAAAACGCCTATTATGGGCGATTATTGCGAATATGCTACTAACCTTAGCGCAAGCGGTGGGTGGCATTATATCGGGCAGCCTTTCTCTTATTGCGGACGCGCTTCATAATTTCAGTGACGCAGCAGCACTTTTAATTGCACTGGTTGCCATTAAAATTGGCAGGAAACCAGCGGATCAGCTCAAAACATTTGGCTATAAACGCGCAGAGACTATCGCCGCCCTTATAAATCTAACGACCTTGATAGTTATCGGATTATATCTAGTTTATGAAGCGATTTGGCGGTTTTTCATGCCAGAGCCTGTTATCGGATGGCTAGTTGTAATTGTTGCCTCTATCGCTCTAATCGTTGATATCTTTACTGCAATGCTTACATATTCTCAATCAAAACACAGCATGAATATGAGAGCGGCTTTCCTGCATAATGTTGGCGATGCTCTTGCCTCTGTCGGAGTTATTATCGCGGGGGCGGCTATCATATTATATGGATGGGTGTGGGTTGATGCAGCCATGACATTGTTAATTGCTGGTTATATATTGTGGCAAGGGTTTAATGATATTCCGAAAGTCATCCACTTGCTTATGGAAGGAACGCCTGACCATATAAATATTAATGATGTGATTGCTTCGATGGAAGATATTGGCGGCGTAGGCGGCGTTCACCATGTTCATATCTGGCAAATTGATGAGCAGCGTAGCGCCCTAGAAGCTCATGTCGTGCTTGAAAAAGATACTAATATGGATGAGCTGAAATTAACCATAAAATCTATGCTTGGCGATATATATCAAATAAATCACTCAACATTAGAATTTGAGCATAAATGTTGCCAATAAATAATTTTTGTAACCTTTTTTGTGATATATTCGAATAAAATTACTTAAGATTAATATATTTTAAAAGGAATAATTATGAATAAAAAACTTTCAACATTGCTATTTGCAAGCACCATAGCGGTGTTTACATTTTCAACTATGCCTGCTCATGCTTGCGCAGGATCACCTAAATGCCCAAAGCATGCAGAAAAGAAAATGGAAAAGAAATGCAAAAAAGGCTGTACCAAGCCGTGCTGCAAAAAAGCTCAGCTTGAGAAAAAATGTAAAAAATCTGAAGTTAAGAAAAAATGTACTAAAGGCAAGAATAAGCCACACCATAATGACAATTCTCGTTATAACGATTAAAAATCATAAAATGGGCTGGATCTTTTTCAGCCCGTTTTTGTAACAAACCGCAACAAAGCGTGATTTGCGGGATATCATGATTTTTTGCTATATTAGTCACAATAAAGCATTAAAGGGCTAATATTCATGATTTCAAACATGCAACATACTATTAATGACACGGTCACAATAAGTGACATTGGTCTTCATTCTGGTGAGATAATCACTATGAAGCTTATTCCTGCTGCCGAAAATCACGGCATTATCTTTATTCGCAGTGATATTACTGATGGTGATAACGTAATTCCTGCTCTTTGGAATAATGTAGTAGATACAAAACTTTGCACTGTTATAGGCAATAAATCTGGCGCGGTTGTTGGCACGATAGAGCATCTTATGTCGGCGCTTCGCGGTCTTGGAGTTGATAATCTTACAATCGAAATTGATGGAGCGGAAGTCCCTGCAATGGATGGCAGCGCAATGCCATTTGTTGAGGCAATCGAAGAAGTTGGGCTTAAAACTCAAAGCCTGCCAAAACGCGCAATTAAGGTATTAAAAGGAATTTCTGTAGAAAATAACGGCACATATGTGCATTTAACCCCTGATAGCAAAAGCTCATTTGCTGGTGAGATTGAGTTTGAGCATGGCGATATTGGCTATCAAAGATTTGAAACTCAATTATTAAATGGTAATTTCAAGCATGATATAGCAAGCGCGCGCACCTTTGGCTTTTTCCATGAGGCGCAGTGGCTACGCTCGCAAGGCTTAGGGCTTGGCGGATCATTAGATAATGCAATCATACTTAATGATGACGGGGTGATGAATTCCGAAGGCTTGCGCTTTGAAAATGAATTTATACGCCATAAATTGCTTGATGCTATTGGTGATCTATATCTTGCAGGCGGTCAGGTTTTAGGGCTTTATGATGGCATTAAGGCTGGTCACTCAATGAATAACGCCATTTTGCATGAGCTGTTTTCTTGTGATGATAATTGGGAATATATTGACCTGCCAATCTCACAAACCAAATCAAAACAAACATTGCTAGAAGGCGACCTTGTATTCGCATAGCTTTTTTTCTATGATACTTTAGTTTATCTATAGAATCGGAGCGACTTTATGCGTTTTAAAAATCTTTTTTTATCTGTGCTTGTAATTTTTACTGTTTCCGCATGTTCTGGAAATGACAAGACTAAGCCAGAAGTTGAAACAGCGTCGGTTGAAGCTCTATATGAAAAAGCCAGCAATGCTATGGAGGCTGAGGATTATATTGATGCTACCAAATATTTTGAAGAAATAGAGCGTCAACATCCTTACTCGCAATGGTCTGCAAGGGCGCAGCTTATGGGTGCTTACTCATCATATTTAGATCAGCGTTACGATGACGCAGTAATTTCGCTTGACCGCTATATCCAGCTTCACCCTGGTGCAAAAGACGTTGATTATGCACATTATCTAAAAGCATTATCATTTTATGAGCAAATATCAGATGTAAGGCGCGACCAAGAAATGACAATCGAAGCCGTTAAGGCTTTGAACACATTAATTAATCGCTTTCCAAATAGTGAATATACGCGCGATGCAGTTCTAAAGCGAGACCTTACATTCGATCATTTGGCGGGCAAGGAAATGGATGTTGGGCGTTATTACCTTAATCGCGGTCATGTGAATGCGGCTATTAACCGCTTCCGCTCTGTCGTTGTGAATTTCCAAACAACCAGCCATGTTGCAGAAGCTCTCCACCGCCTTGTTGAGGCTTATATGACATTAGGGTTGCGCACAGAAGCCATGCAAGTTGCCGCCGTTTTGGGGCATAATTATCCTGGAAGTGAATGGTATCAGCGTTCATATGCGCTCATGGATGATACTCAACGTCAAAAAATCATGGATGACCGTGGCATGTTTGAGCGCACGTTGGACTCGCTTTTAAAGCCTGATTAATTAACGAGGTAATATAATATGCTGGTTAGCTTAAACATCAAAAATGTTGTTTTGATTGATCAGCTCACTATCATATTTAAGCAAGGGCTTTGCGCCCTAACTGGTGAGACTGGCGCGGGTAAATCTATATTACTTGATTCGCTTGGACTTGCACTTGGCGTGCGCGGGCAAAGTGGTTTGATAAGGCGCGGCGAAGATCAAGCAAGCGTTACGGCAACTTTTCAAATATCAAAAAGCCATAAAGCCTATGACATATTAAGCAAAGCAGATATAGAAATAGATGATGACTTGCTGCTTATGCGAAGGGTTTTATATCAATCGGGAAAGAGCCGCGCTTATATTAATGACCAGCCTGTAAGCATTGCCCTGCTTAAACAAGTGGGCGATAGCTTAGTAGAAATTCACGGGCAGTTCGAAACTCAAGGGCTACTTAATCCTGCTACTCACCGCGCGATGCTTGATGAGTATGCGAATATTGACGATAATTTATCAATTATCTGGCATGAGTGGAAAAATCAGGAAATAGAGCTTTATAACCTGCAAGAAGCATCCACGCGCGCGCGCGATAACGAGGAATATTTAAGAGCCTCCCTCGATGATTTGAATAAATTATCACCTGTTCAAGGTGAAGAGGAGGAGCTATCAAATTTGCGGGATCGTTTGAAATATCGCGAAAACATGCTTGAGGCTTTGAGCTTGGCAAGCTCAATTTTAGGCGCGGAAAATGACCCTGTGCAAAAAGCATGGGCAGAGCTTGATAAAGTTTCCGATAAAGCAGGAAAGGATTTAGAGCCTGCTATAGCCGCTTTATCAAGGGCATCATCTGAAATTGAGGAGGCTAGCGCACTTATAAATGCGCTTTCAATTAGCTTGCTAGAAAGCGACGCTGACCTTGAGGAAATAGATGATCGGCTCTACGCCCTTAGGTTGCAAGCACGTAAACATAATTGTGTGGTCGATGATCTGCCCAATATTTTATCTGATCTTAATAAGCAGCTAGCCATGATTGAAAATGGTGATGAGGAGCTGTTAAAGCAATCTATGCTTTGTGAAAAACTTAAGAGCAAATATATCGAAAAAGCTGAAAAAATAAGTGATAAGCGCAAATCTACGGCGCAAAAACTTGATAGGCTCGTTCAAAAAGAACTTATTCCGCTAAAGCTTGAAAAGGCTCGTTTTGTTACAAATATAGAGCCCATGGATGAAGTTTATTGGAGCGCACATGGCATGGATAGCGTGCGTTTTTTGATATCCACAAACCAAGGATCGGAGCTTGGCGCAATTAATAAGATCGCTTCAGGCGGGGAGCTAGCGCGGTTTATTTTGGCTCTTAAAGTTGTTATAGCAGGTTCGGGGTCTACTCATAGCTTCATATTTGATGAGGTAGATACAGGGCTTGGCGGCGCAACGGCGGACGCAGTCGGAGAACGGCTAGCACGACTTGCCAAGGAAAAGCAGGTTTTAGTTGTAACTCATTCTCCGCAAGTAGCTGCAAGAGCTTCTAATCACTGGATAGTTAGCAAAAGCGGTAAATCACAGGTGAAAACCGATATTATTTTACTTGTTACAAGGGAAGAGCGTCGCGAGGAAATAGCCCGCATGCTAGCGGGGGCGGACATAACGCTAGAGGCTAGGGCAGCGGCTGATAAATTATTGGACACCGCCGCATGAGTTTGTTGTTTGATATAGATTTTGAAGATGCAAAGGCGCGGCACAAGGTTTTGTCTAATAAGATGCACGCGGCTGACAAAGCATATTACCAGCATGATAAGCCGCAAATATCGGACAGTAAATATGATAAGCTGCGCGCTGAATTAGAAGCTATCGAATTAGGATATCCAGAGCTTGCGCATGCAAATAGCCCCTCGCAAAAAATTGGAGCAGCGCCTGCGAAGGGCTTTAAAAAAGTACTGCACGCCGTTCCTATGCTATCTTTATCCAATGTATTTAGCGAAGAAGAAGCCCAAGGATTTATTGATAAAGTTCGTAAATTCCTAGGACTTAGCGATAATGAAGTAATAGAAATAGTTGCCGAGCCAAAGATAGACGGCTTGTCATGTTCGCTGCGCTATGAAAACCAAGTTTTGGTAATGGCGGCAACTCGCGGTGACGGCGCGCAAGGTGAGGATATTACGGATAATGTTAGGACTATTTCCTGCATTCCTCAAAGCTTGCCCGATGATGCGCCCGATATTTTAGAGGTGCGCGGCGAGATTTACATGAGCCACAAGGCTTTTGGCAAACTTAATGAAAAGCAAAAAGAGCAAGGTAAAGAGCCATTTGCAAATCCTCGCAACGCTGCGGCGGGAAGTGTCCGCCAGCTTGACTCTGCTATAACTAAAAGTCGTGATCTAGGTTTTTTTGGCTATGCTATTGGTGAAATATCAGAAAAATTTGCAAATACTCAAGAGGAAATCAGAGAAAAATTAGCAAGTTGGAATATCCCTGAAACTCCTTATAAATTATGCAACTCTATTGATGATATAATCTCTAATTATAAGTATATATTAGAGGGCAGAGCCGATCTTGATTACGATATTGATGGCATAGTATATAAGGTTAATCGCCTCGATTGGCAGGAAAGGCTTGGTTTTATCGCTCGCTGCCCGCGCTGGGCTACGGCGCATAAATTCCCCGCCGAACAAGCAATAACTCGCATTAATGATATTGATATTCAAGTTGGACGCACTGGCGCGCTTACCCCCGTGGCGCGGCTAGAGCCTATTACAGTTGGCGGGGTGGTTGTCTCAAACGCTACCCTTCATAATGAGGGTGAGATAGCGCGAAAAGACATCCGCATAGGTGATTACGTAGTGGTGCAGCGCGCGGGCGATGTTATTCCGCAAGTTGTTAGAGCTTTAAAGGAAAAACGCAGTGGCGATGAAATTAAGTTTATTCCACTGGATAAATGCCCCGAATGCGGGGCGCATGCCGTGCGAATTGATGGCGATGCTATTCGTCGTTGCACTGGCGGGCTAACTTGCCCTAAACAAGCAGTAGAGCGGCTGAAACATTTTGTCTCACGACTTGCATTTGATATTGGTGGGCTGGGCGATAAAATTATCCAATCATTTTATGAGGAAGGGCTAATCACTAATCCTGCCGATATTTTCACATTAGAAGAGCGCAACAAAACCAGCCTAACGCCTATTCGCACGCGCGATGGATGGGGAGATTTATCTGAAAAAAAACTGTTTAGCTCTATTAATGATAAGCACATAATCACCCTTAATAGATTTATTTATGCGCTTGGGATCAGGCAGATCGGCGAGGTAACAGCCAAAAGGCTTGCTGCTAATTATGGCGCTATTGATAATCTAATTGATGCAGTTACCAAGGCGCAAGACACTAAATCTCAAAGCTATGAAGATTTAATATCTATTGAAGATGTCGGTGCGATAGTCGCACGTGACTTGATAGAGTTTTTCGCTGAAGATCACAATATTAATATTTTGAATGCGCTTAAAGCTCATTTGGAGATTAAACCATACGAATCCCCTAAGGCTAGTAATAGCCCCATATCAGGGAAAATAGTTGTCTTCACTGGAACATTAACTCAAATGACCCGCGCCGAAGGAAAAGCCAAAGCCGAAAGTTTGGGCGCAAAAGTCTCTGGCTCAGTATCCAAGAAAACAGACTATATTATTGCTGGCAAAGACGCTGGCTCAAAGCTCAAAAAAGCGCAAAATTTAGGCGTGACAATATTAAGTGAACAAGACTGGCTCGATTTAGTGAAGTGATATCATATAGAATCACTTTTATCACGCAGATCATTAAGTATTCCCATAGCGGCCTCAATCTCAGGCGGATAATCGCGACGCTCAATAAATTCACCGCCGCCCGTGTTGCGCGTCATGGCAAGGTCAAGAGCCTTGGTCAATAGTTCGGAGATTTTGATGTCATCTTGCTCTAATGAGAGTTCCAACGCAGATAGTATTCTATCGCTCAATCTTATTTGTTCTTTGCTTAGTACACTCATTTATTGTGTCTCCTATATTTATAAAGTTATTAATTATGCCTTGTTATTAGAAAGGTTTCAAGGTTTCGGGCTTATCAATAATATTTTCTTTCACTAACCTATAGAAATTATTTAAAAAATCATCCCTAATATTGTCTTTTTCCATTAATATTTCATGATAAGCATCAGGATAATCGGCGGCGCTAGCATTATCCATGCTATTTATAATTTTTTTAGATATCTTGTTATCTATCAGGGCATCATGCTTTGGTATGCCAAAAAAACATGGAGTTTTAATGCTTGGCGCATGTTTTTGAACTGATATGCATGATTTTTGAGCATCATATAGCCATCTAAATGTAATGTCGCCGCATCGCAAATCATCATTTTTTTCAAACCATAGGTCATTTATAAGGCTTCTTATCGGATCAGATGATAATATGTGTGTTTTGGCGTTTCTGACCCAATCACCACCTGTTGCAATATATGATTTTCCTGCAAATAATTTCAGCAGATAAGTAGAAGCAAGAGCAACATATTGAGGAATTTTCTCAAATGCTTTAATCCCAGTCATTGGCGCGGAAAATGCGGCGCATTCAAAAGTATCAGGGTGTTTTTGCAAATATCTTAAACCAAGATTCCCGCCCATTGAATGAGCAATCATAGCAAGAGGTATCCGCCCCCGATCAGGATGGACGCTGGAATGCTTGATATATTCCGTTATAAGATAATGCAAATCGTCTATATCTTCGTCAAACCCTGTGCTGTGGCGCTTTTGTGGATTATCAAGATATCGATGCGACTTACCTTGCCCTGCCCAATCAAACACCCAAAAAGCCATGTTATTTGCGTTGCACCAGCGCGCCAGCTCATAATATTTTTCTGAAAACTCGCCAAGCCCTTGCAAGCAAACAACGACCGCATCGGGAATGCTATCTTGTGGAAATACTGAGCCAAATCGAATGCGCCGACCTGCCTCGCGCTCAAAGCTGTGCCACCGCCAGCCCTTGGGCTGTGCGAACCGCTCTTCTATGTCTGGTTGTTTTGATTCTATAATCATTTATCGCCGTTTATTGATTGAGATAGAGAGTAACATTATGGATTAAATAAGTTAATAAAATTAAAATATATTAATTTGACATAGCGGAATGGCATTGTTTATGTTAATGCCCATGGGTAATGTAGTTGAATTTCAAAGAAATAGTGGTGAGGAATCAAAACCTCGTCAGCCATTCCTTATTTTATGGTCACCAAGAAGCGCACGCCGCTTCCATCTTTAGGCGCAGAGCAAGATACGGCTACTCCATCGCTTTGATGATATTTTCAGTCATTTTCTTGGCATCACCAAGCAGCATCATTGTGTTATCTTCGAAAAATAGCGGGTTTTCAATGCCAGCATAGCCAGAACCCATGGAGCGTTTAACAAACAGCACAGTCTTTGCTTTTTCAACGTCCAATATAGGCATGCCGTAAATGGGAGAGCTGGAATCATTTTTTGCCGCGGGATTAGTGATGTCATTTGCGCCAATAACATAAACCACATCCGCCATAGCAAATTCGCGGTTAATATCTTCCATTTCGAACACTTCATCATATGGAACATTTGCCTCAGCCAAAAGCACATTCATATGCCCTGGCATGCGCCCCGCAACGGGGTGGATTGCATATGTCACCTCCACGCCTTCGCCTTTAAGCAAGTCTACCATCTCACGTAAAGCATGTTGAGCTTGCGCCACCGCCATTCCATATCCGGGAACTATAATAACTTTAGAGGCGTTTTGCATGATATAAGCAGCGTCCTCCGCCGCGCCAATATTGGCGTTCTTATCTCCCATATCAGCCGCCGCCGCTCTATCAGAATTGCTATCGCCGCCAAATCCGCCAAGGATAACGCTTAGGAATGATCTATTCATGCCCTTGCACATAATGTAAGAAAGGATAGCCCCCGACGCTCCGACAAGTGCGCCCGTTATAATTAGCAAGTTATTATGAAGCGTAAAGCCAATTCCTGCCGCAGCCCAGCCCGAATACGAGTTAAGCATAGACACAATAACGGGCATATCCGCGCCGCCAATCGGTATAATCATAAGAACGCCAAGGGCAAGGGCTATGATAGCAATCGTCCAAAACCAAAATGCGCTGCCTGTTAGACACAGCATGATAACCATGAGGAATAATGCAATCCCTAGCATAGCATTAAGCTTGTGCTGCCCCAAAAAAACAATAGGCTTGCCCGAGATTTTGCCTTGCAGCTTGCCCCATGCAATGATTGAACCAGTAAAGGTAATTGCGCCAATAGCAAGCCCTAGAGCCATTTCTATCAGGCTTAGCGTTTTAATGTCGCCATATGTTCCAATGCCATAAGTTTCAGGGCTATAGAATGCCGCCGCTGCAACACAAATAGCGGCCAAACCCACAAGCGAGTGAAACCCCGCCATAAGCTGTGGCAATGAGGTCATCTCAATTGTTTTTGCAATGTGAGTGCCAATAGTTCCGCCAATGGCAATCGCTATGATGATCCAAACCCAGCCATCAACTTGCGGGGACATAAGCGCAGTTACAATGGCAATTACCATGCCGATAATGCCGTAAGTCAAGCCTCTGCCGGCTGTTTCAGGATGTGACAGCCCGCGAAGGGCGAGTATGAATAATACTGACGCTACTAAATATGCGAGTGATGAGACGATAGCCATTTACTTAAACCTTTTTCTTGAACATATGCAGCATGCGTTTAGTAATAATAAACCCGCCAAAAATATTAACAGATGCCAATATAACCGCGATAAACCCTAGGAAATTAGCAAATCCTGATGAACTTGCCGCGCCCGTAGCTATTACCGCTCCAACAATAATCACAGAGGATATAGCATTAGTAAGAGCCATAAGCGGTGAGTGCAAAGCAGGTGTTACGCGCCAAACAACGTGATAACCCACAAAACAAGCAAGTACAAAAACCGTAAGCCCTGTTATTATGAATGGGTCGCTATTATTGCCGCTTTGCGCGATAACATCGCCAGCCTCTAGGGCTAATTCTGCAGCATTATCAGATAGCTCTTGCAATCGCTCGACAAGCTCTTGTGCACTTTGTGATAATGTTCTTTCTTTTTCAGACATCGTTCAATCTCATTTATCTGTTGGTGGTTTATCAGTAAAATTAGGGTGAGTTACTATGCCATCACGCGTCATAGACACGCCCTTTATAATCTCATCTTCATAATCAATAGATATTTTTTTTGTTTCTTTATCAATGATAAGATTTAACAAATTAAGCAAGTTTTTAGCATAAAGAGCAGAGGAATCGGCGGCTAGCCTGCTTGGGATATTCAAATGCCCCACGATAGTAACTCCGTGTTTAACGATAACCTCGCCTGCTTTTGATCCCGCGCAATTACCGCCCGCCTCAACCGCCATATCAACAATGACAGAGCCAGCCTTCATTGATTTAACCATAGCAGCAGTTATTAGCTTTGGCGCAGGTCTGTTAGGGATAAGCGCCGTTGTTATAATGATATCTTGCTTTGCAATATGTTGCTCGATAAGCTCGGCTTGCTTTGCTTTATACTCAGGCGACATTTCCTTGGCATATCCGCCAGCAGTTTCAGCATTTTTGAACTCGTCATCTTCCACGGCGATAAAGCTTGCGCCAAGGGATGCTACTTGCTCTTTAGCTGCGGGGCGAACATCTGTTGCGGATACCACCGCGCCAAGCCTTCTAGCCGTTGCAATGGCTTGCAAGCCAGCCACCCCCGCGCCCATGACAAATACCTTAGCAGGTGAGATAGTCCCCGCCGCCGTCATCATCATTGGAAAAGCATGCGGGTAATGCTCGGCTGCATCTAAAACAGATTTATAGCCCGCCAAATTTGATTGCGAAGACAGCACATCCATGCTTTGCGCGCGGCTTATACGTGGAACAAACTCCATGGAAAATGCGTCAATTTTAGCCTTAGCGCAGTCTTTGAGTATGGACTTATTCGCAAATGGCGAGAGCATAGCAATAAGCAAAGTTTTTTTCGGTATGTCTTTTATTTCTTCCGCGTTTGGTGGTTGCACTTTTAATATAATATCCGCGCCCTTAACCGTATCGGCAAAGCTTTTTGCGATTTTCGCCCCTGCATCTTTATATAGAGCGTCCGAAAATGTTGCATCAATGCCTGCACCTAATTCTATTGTCACAATGCAATCCATAGCTACAAGCTTTTTAACGCTCTCAGGTGAGGCAGCAACGCGCAGCTCATTATCAGCACTTTCTTTCGGGATAGAGATTTTTATTCCCACGATAGTTAATTCCCCTATGATTTAAATATAGCTATAATTTTGCATCATTTATAAGTTTTTGTGAAGAGGGAAATATTAATTTATACGTTTTTTAATTGGGAGTAACGCCATGTGCAGGAATTATCCCTTGTGCTGGAAGTGTGGCTTTTATATCTAACTCAATTCGATCTGGCTGTGCTGTCGGGTAATCATGTGTTATAAGTGTAATATCTGTGATATCAGTAAAATCTATTTGATTACTAAATATTGTTTTAAATTCATCAACTTTATCAGTATCTTTTAATGCATGTGCGTGGGTGTCTACTGCCTCTAAATAATCTTGAACTAAATCATCAAGGGCCATGCCATATTCAGGTTTTAAACGCTCCTTTAAGCTATCGAATGCATTATTTTCATGTAAGAATTTAATTGCGGCATATTGCATTTCAGGATTTTGGAAACGTAGATCTTGCCCAAGTTTTGCGAAATCTTCTAATTGCGAGAATATCTCACTTGGCTTTTTTGTTAGTTTTTCAAAAAATTCAATATCATCTGCGTTTAACTCTGAAAATGTTCCATTTTCAATGCCATTTTTTATATATTGCGCATAAGTAAAACCAATTAAAGCATCTGCGTAGCTGTTTATAGCAAGCGGCAAAGCTGAGACACTAGACATTGACGCTACATTGAATTGAGATGTTGCGTTTTTTTGTGCAGGGTCAAACTTAATAGTCGTTACATGCTCTGATATGTGTTCATTGTTTATTGTTGTGTAGTTATTACTATTATTAAGAAGGTTGCCTATTGATCTCATATGTTCAACTTGCGCGGGAATGTCTGAGCTTGTGGCTATCCCTTTTTCTTGCATTTTGTAATAGAAATTAGCGCCTTTTATATCTGCTTGTGTTTCATGCGCGGCGCCATTGTCTATGTTTGTCAGATTAATTTCAATGCTATCATATTTTGAATTATCACTATAGTGGTGACCATTATGGCAATGTCCACCTATTTCATGTCCTATAACAAACACAGCCCAATCTTGAGAAGTTCCTGTTATATCATTTAAATATCGCGAATCTATGCCCGCATAGCTAGAGGCTTCTTGAGTAGGTGCTTGTAGTTTTTCAGGAACTGTAACTATGCAAGATGGGGTTGTGACGCCCATGATTGCGGGTAAAAATGAAGCAGAATAGCGCTGTTTTAGGGTCGTTGATGCAGCGCCATAAATGGTGTTTGCAACATCACTGTGATTGTTGATAAGTGCATTTGTAAGATCGTTTTTTGGTATGAATGGATGTTCACCCGCAGAGTGCTTGCCAATTAGTTGCATTATATTATCTTTTGTTTTGTTGAATTTATCCCAAAAGTCAACATCTTCACGTGTATTTATGCTCCCATTGCTGTCCAGTCTTGACCAGTCCTCTTTTGCTCCCCAAAGGGTTGAGTGGGAATCGCTTACAGGGGGTATGTAAACATCAGATTTGCTTATAACCATAATATTTGTATTTGGTGCGAGATCGTCAATGGCATCGGCTAACCAAGGGAAGTTCCTTTGCACACTATCTGAAGCGTATAAATTATTTGTGTTTTTATCCATTGTGTTTTTATTACCTCGTTTTGAACATTATGTCCATTATTATTTAATATTTAGATAATGCTTAAAGTTTTCTTATAAGAGTGCTTGACAATAGAGGGAGGGAATCGCTATGTTCGCCGCTCAATAAAGATTTTAAGTAGTAGGGCTTGGGAAATGAAAGTTGTTAATTCTCTAAAAACATTGAAAAACCGTGATCGTAATTGCCGCATCGTGCGTCGCAAAGGTCGTGTTTATGTTATTAATAAAAAGAATCCGCGTTTTAAGGCGCGCCAAGGTTAGTTGATCTAACTATTATTATGTTACACCAAAAACCGTGAGTGCTTTGCTTGCGGTTTTGTTTTTGCTGGAAAACTATAAATCTTTAAAGAGAGTGGGTGCATTATCTTTATTGGTCTGCTATATATTTATTTCTCTTAATTTTAACTATTAAACATGCGGGGCGGCTTATGTTCTCCAAACTTTTTGGCTTTATGTCAGCCGATATGGCAATTGATTTAGGAACGGCGAATACGTTGGTCTATGTGAAAGGTCAGGGGATTGTTCTTAATGAGCCATCTGTTGTTGCTATTTCTGTCACTGGCGGGAAAATGCGCACATTAGCGGTAGGTAATGAGGCAAAGCAAATGCTTGGTCGCACCCCCGGGAGTATTGTAGCAACTCGTCCACTTCGTGACGGCGTTATTGCAGATTTCGAAGTTACCGAGGCAATGATTAAGCATTTCATCCGTAAAGTTCATAATCGCAGATCTTTTGTATCGCCTAAAATGATTATATGCGTTCCATCTGGCTCTACGGCGGTTGAACGTCGCGCTATCCAAGAATCAGCGGAAAGCGCGGGAGCCTCCCAAGTCTGTCTGATAGAAGAGCCAATGGCGGCGGCTATTGGCGCAGGTCTTCCTGTGACAGAGGCAACGGGTTCTATGGTTGTTGATATTGGCGGCGGCACAACAGAGGTCGCGGTTATATCGCTTGGCGGCATTGTTTATGCTCGATCTGTCCGCGTTGGCGGGGATAAAATGGATGAGGCGATTATTGCATATATTCGCCGCGTTCATAATCTATTGATTGGCGAAAGCACGGCGGAGCGAATAAAGAAAGAGATAGGCTCTGCTTGCGTTCCATCCGATGGGGATGGTCGCACTATGGAGATCAGGGGGCGCGATTTACTTAACGGTGTTCCTAAAGAAATAGTTATAACCGAGCGTCAAGTGGCCGAGGCTTTGTCTGAACCAGTAGGACAAATTATTGAAGGCGTTAAAGTTGCCCTTGAACATACCGCGCCTGAGCTTGCCGCCGATATAGTAGATAGAGGGATCGTGCTTACGGGAGGCGGCGCGTTGCTTACCAATCTTGATTTTGTCTTGCGCCATGCAACGGGGCTTGCCGTAACGCTAGCGGATGATCCGCTATCTTGCGTAGCTCTTGGAACTGGTCACGCCTTAGAGGCTGGTAAATCATTGCGCCATGTTTTGATTGGCACATATTAGGATCTAAATATTAGAATTTAAAAGGGATTAGTCTTGCTTTGAAACGCCATAAAAATGTAAATTTTTCAGCTTCTAGCATGACACTCCCTTTGAGTGGCGCATCCCCGTCATCTATATTGATCGCTATATCTGTTTTATTAATGATTACATCAACTTTTAAACCCAATGCTTTTGATAATGCACGCGCTGGGGTTGCTGATTTTTTCTCGCCTGCATTGTCATTTGTAAGCCTGCCTTTTTATCATGCCGCTTTGTTTTTTCAAAATGTTAATAGCTTAGCGCAATTGCAAGCCGATAATTTGCGGCTAAGTCAGGAAAATATAAAACTTCGTGAGTGGTATCAAACGGCAATTTTGCTCGATTCTGAGAATAAGTCATTACGGGAATTATTGAACTTAAAAATTGATCCAAAATACAGCCATATTAGCGCAAGGGTCATTGCTGATTCTGGTAATACATATGTTAAAAGCCTACTTGCTAACGCTGGGCTTAATGAGGGGGTTGAAAAGGGCGCGGCTGTTTTGTCTGGCGATGGGTTGGTTGGGCGTATTATAGAGGTTAGCGATAATACATCGCGGATTTTGCTTGCTTCTGACATTAATTTGCGAGTGCCAGTAGTGGTGGAAGATACGGGGCAGCACGCAATAATGGCAGGGACAAATGCACCCAACCCTAAACTGATACATTTGCCTAAGGGCAGCAATATCACGGCGGGCGCACGGCTTATAACTTCTGGATATGGAGGAGCTTATCCGCATGGGCTTCCTGTTGGCAGGGTTATCATTAATGATGCTGGATCTATGGGAGTTGCCCTTTTCTCTGATTTTGACAGATTGCAAATTGTACGAATTTTGCAACAGACTAATGATTTATAATAAGGATTTATAATATGCTAGCAATGTCAGAAAAAATAGATTTAGCAATGCGTTTGTGCGTCCCTTATATATTGATGCTTATTTTATTTCTTTTAAATATGATTTCATTTTCTACGCCAGTATCCACAGCCATTGAAATTCCATTTGTGGTAATTATAATCTATTACTGGTCAGTCTATAGACCGTCTCTTATGTCCCCTTTATTAATTTTTATGGCGGGTATTTGCCTTGATTTCATAAGCGGGCTTCCCGCAGGGTTAAGCTCCTTTACCTTTTTGATTATGCATAACATAATATCGCAGCAGCGCCTATTCCTAACGGGGCAGCCATTTATGGTGGTTTGGTTTGGTTTTGTGGTGGTGGGGTTTATAACATTATTTGTTCAATGGTTTTTATTTGGTTTGATTAATTTTCAATGGACACCAATGCAGCCAGTATTGCTTGCCATTATTTCTGGCTCTTTATTGTTTCCAATAATAAGCCTAGCCTTAAATCTATCTAATAGAATTTTGCCAATATTACCAGACCAATATAGCGCGGTGAAGTAATGCTTCAAAATGATTATAGTGAAAAATCATTTTCAAGGCGTGCTTTCTTTATCGGGGGCTTGCAGCTATTTGGCTTAACCATTTTGGGCGCGCGCCTTGCTTGGCTGCAAGTTGCCCAAGGCGGGCGTTATAAAACTTTGTCAGATAAAAACCGTATTAATATAAGGATGCTAGCCCCATCGCGCGGTGATATTGTTGATCGTTTTGGCGTGCCTTTGGCGGTTAATACGCAAAACTACCGCGTTTCTGTTATTCCAGAACAAGTTGATGATATTAAAGAAGTTTTGCATGAGCTTCAAAAAATAATTTACGTTAGTGATAGCGATATAAAGAAGTTATTGAAGGATTTTTCACGCTCCGCAAAGTTCATGCCCCTTAATATCAAGGATGATTTAACATGGGAGGAAGTAGCAAAAATAGAAGTCAACCTCCCTGATTTACCTGGGCTTTTCATTGATATGGGGGATGTTAGAACTTATCCATATAAAAGTGCAACGGCGCATGTAGTTGGCTATGTCCGCGCGGTTTCACAAAAAGATTTAACGGGTGATCCGCTTCTTAAATTATCAGGATTTAAAATTGGCAAAACAGGCATTGAAAAAGAATATGACCTTGATTTAAGGGGCAAAGCAGGGGCATTAGAGGTTGAGGTTAATGTCGTTGGGCGCGAGGTTAGGGAGCTTAAACGTAAAGACGCGATATCAGGAAATAGGATAACTCTTACGATTGATGGAGAGCTGCAGCGCTTTACGCAAGAAATATTAAGCCGTTATAAAAGCGCATCAGCTGTTATTATGGATGTTCACACGGGCGCAGTTTATGCCATGGCTTCTCACCCTTCATTTGACCCTAATATGTTTGTGCGCGGGCTTTCGAAAGAAGAATGGCAAACAATGATGGATGACCCAGCTTTGCCGCAAACTAACAAGGCAATTGCAGGGCAATATCCACCAGCTTCTACATTTAAGATGATTACAGCATTGGCGGCTCTTAAGGCTGGAATTATTAATAAGCGCACAAAGGTGTTTTGTTCTGGTTATTATGAATATGGCGGTGATAAGTTCCATTGTTGGAAAAAACAAGGTCACGGCAGCGTTGATTTATTTGATGCTCTAGCCCAATCATGCGATACGTATTTTTACAAAATATCTACAGAGGTGGGCATTGACGCTATTGCGGATATGGCGCGGCACTTTGGCTTAGGATCTAAACTTGGCTTTGATATCGCGGGCGAAAAAGCGGGTTTAATTACGGATAAGAAATGGAAGCTCAAGCGCTTTGGCAAGAAATGGTATGGGGGCGAGACTATAATATCAAGCATAGGACAAGGCGGAATGAAGGCAACTCCGCTTCAACTTGCGGTTATGACCGCGCGCATGGTTAATGGCGGCAAGGCAGTAGAGCCTTGGATTACTGGTTATTCAGGTGACAGGTTTTTAGGCGGCAGACAATGGGATGATATGGGCATATCACCTGCTGATTTAAAGCTTGTTATGCGTGGAATGGAAATGGCAGTTAATGACAAGAAGGGAACGGCTTATAAATCACGCATAGAAGAGCCTAACTGGAAAATGGGAGGTAAAACAGGTACAGCGCAAGTGCAGCGCATTACAAAAGAGCATAGAAGGCTTGGTGTTAAAAATGCGGATCTGCCGTGGAAGCAGCGGCACCATGCTTTATTCGTTGGGTACGCTCCGCTTAATAATCCGCGATATGTTTGTAGCGTCGTCGTCGAGCATGGTGTAGGAGGCTCTAGCGCCGCAGCGCCATTGGGCAAAGAGCTGCTAAAACAAGCGCAAATGCGCGATCCCGCAATTACAAAAATGCAACCAGAGCTTATAAAAGGCGCGGATATATTGCAGTCATGGCCACCAAGAAAGCCTGTAACTAATCCTATCATTACGGATATTATTACGGAGGGTGAGTGAAAATGGTTTCTCCAATATTTGTTAAAGATGATTTGAGTATTTTGCAGAAAATAGCAAGCCTTAATTATTGGCTTATATTGCTTATATTTTTTGTATCAATGGTTGGGATAGCGTCACTTTATTCTGCTGCTGGCGGTAATATGGATCCATGGGCATCAAAGCAACTAATGCGCTTTGGGGTTGGGGTTATTGGTATGATTATAATTGCTATTATCGATATTAAATGGTGGTATCGCCTGACATGGCCAATTTATTTCTTGGGGCTGTCTATGCTGCTATTTGTCGAGATAAAAGGACATGTTGGCATGGGGGCGCAAAGATGGATTGATCTTGGCTTTATGCAGCTTCAACCGTCTGAATTAATGAAGATAGCCGTCATCATGGCTTTGGCGCGGCATTTCCATGGGGCGAGCCTTGAGCAAGCGCGGCGTATTTCGTTTCTAATTATCCCTGCCATTGTTATAATTACCCCTGTATTGCTTGTTTTAATGCAACCTGATTTGGGGACATCTTTAATGATAATAATGGCGGGCGCTGCAATGATATTTATGGCGGGCGCTCCTATATGGCTGTTTGTTGCGGCGGTTGCTTTGGTCGGAGTAAGTGTTCCTATTGCTTGGCAATTTCTTCATGATTATCAAAAACAGCGCGTAATTACTTTTTTAAATCCCGAGTCTGATCCGCTAGGGTCTGGCTATCATATTATTCAGTCTAAAATTGCAATTGGTTCTGGCGGGATTGAGGGCAAAGGCTTTTTGCAAGGAACGCAAAGCCATTTGAACTTCCTGCCTGAAAAACAAACCGATTTTATCTTTACTCTATGGGTAGAGGAGTGGGGCTTGCTTGGCGGGCTAGGGCTGCTAACTGGGTTTTTGCTGATTTTTATATCGGCGTTAAGCACAGCATTAACATGCAAACATAACTTTGGCAGATATCTTGCCCTTGGTGTAAGCGTGAATTTCTCACTTTATGTTTTTATAAATATATCAATGGTTATGGGGCTTATCCCCGTTGTGGGCGCGCCCCTGCCGCTTGTGTCTTACGGCGGAACATCAATGCTCGCCGCGCTTATAGGCTTTGGACTTATGATGTCGTGCGGAATATACCGCCATAGCAAGGTTACGAGGTAATAATTAAGCAGCAACAGAGATATTATTATCTTCTAATAACTGCTTTAGCTCGCCTTCTTCATACATTTCACGGATAATATCACACCCGCCGATAAACTCACCTTTAACATAAAGCTGAGGAATTGTGGGCCAGTCAGTAAAATCTTTAATGCCTTGCCTTAGATCATCACTCTCAAGGACATTAATATCTTTGAATGTAACGCCAAGCTGCGCTAAAATCTGCACAACCATAGAGGAAAACCCGCATTGTGGAGCTTCGGTAGTGCCTTTCATGAACAAAACTATGTCATTTTCATTAATATCTTTTTTAATTTGATCCATGATTGTCATTTTATTTATTCCTTTATTTTAGTTCTATTTTGGCACTGATGTTTGTAAAGCAAGAGCATGTAGCTCTCCACCCATCTTGTCTTCCAAAGCATCAAACACCATTTTATGTTGCGCCACACGTGACTTACCAGCAAAAGATGCTGATTCTATATATGCGGCATAGTGATCGCCATCTTCGCGCAAATCTTCGATATTAATTTTTGCATCGGGAATGGCTTTTAGTATCATTTGCTCAATAGTGGCAGCGTCCATAGGCATAGATTTTACCCTTGCTCACAAATTTGTTTTTTAGCTTCACATAGACATTTCTCCAGTTCAGCTTCCATAATATGGTCTGAAATTTCCAAACCTTTTTCATCGAAATCCTTGCGAACTTTACGCAATATATCGTCAAAACCAGGTTCTTCAAGGTTAGCTGCAATAACTTCACCAGCATATGTTTGTGCGCTATCGTCATCAATACCAAGCTTTTCCGCCGCCCACAGACCATATAGCTTGGATAAGCGCGCTTCTACTGCAAAATCTAATTGTTCATCATGAGCAAATTTATTCTCAAAATTCTTACCGCGATTATCTAATGTACTCATTTATTAACTCTCCTAAAAAATATCATTAATGTGATTTCTATCATTTGAATCTTGTAAAATCTATCATTATATGGAAGATAATAGAAAAACTTTAAGGAAAACGCATGACTAGACGCAAAATGATTTATGAAGGCAAGGCGAAAATTATATATGAAGGTCTGGATGCAAATACCGTTATTCAGTATTTCAAGGATGATGCCACCGCCTTTAATGGTGAAAAGCATGAGATTATCGCGGGCAAGGGAGTGCTTAATAACCGTATTTCGGCTCACCTTATGACAAAACTAGAAGCAATTGGAATTCCGACGCATTTTATCCGCTCTATCAATATGCGAGAGCAGCTAGTCCGCAGTGTTGAGATTATCCCGATTGAGCTTGTGATGCGTAATGTCGCGGCTGGCTCACTATGCAAGCGCCTAGGGCTTAAAGAGGGCGAAATACTGCGCAAGCCCTTGGTTGAATTTTATTATAAAAAAGACGAGCTTGGCGATCCTTTGATAGGGGAAGACCATATCGTAACATTTGGCTGGGCTGACCCTTATGAGCTAGAAGAAATGGTGTCCATGGCTTGGCGCATTAATGATTACCTTAATGGCTTGTTTTCTGGAATTGGATTAACACTGGTTGATTTTAAGCTGGAATTTGGGCGCATTTGGGGTGAGCATGGCGAGCTTTATATAGTGCTTGCCGATGAAATATCCCCTGATAATTGTCGTCTATGGGATAGCAAAACGGGCGAGAAATTCGATAAGGATCGCTTCCGTCAAGATTTAGGTGATCTGGTAGAGGGCTATCAATATGTGGCAGAGCGACTTGGGCTTGTCCCTAAAGGCGGCATAATCAAAGGCGGTAATGTGAATGAAAAAATGATGGAAGGCTTGGGTCAAATTGAAAATGAACTATCAGAGCGCAGGCGTTTGAAAAGTATAGGCGGAGCGTCTCGACCAAAGAAGGTTTAGCTATCAACATTCCCAACCCCATAAAGCATTCCCAACTTGATTGGGAATCCATAGTTATTTCACCACGAAGTCACGAAGACTCGAAGTGTCATCTCGAACATGAAATGGAGAGATCTTAAATACTGGCGACCTTTATAGATCCCTCGACTTTGCTCGGGATGGTATGATAGCTTAAAAACGGTGAATTTCACTGCTACGCAGCATTTCGTAATTGGAGCTATTATAATTCCATTTCAGGGTCTATCAGGTGTTTATTGCTGTGCTCGCCTTCCAATATACGATCACCATAAGAATTGAATGTAAACCCTTGATATTTAGGCATTCCATCTATTATTATCATATTTGGATCATCAATTAATGCTTGCTCTGGAATAATATTTTCAGCGGTGTAGTTATTAACTGCTTCTGATAGGAATATACTTGTTACCTCCGCGCCGCGCTCGCGGCATGCTTTAAGGTAAGAATTTTCATATGGGCTAGCTTCATCTGTTTTATTACCGCCATGACTTAGCCCACAGCCTTGAATAATCACGCCGTTTCCTGCTGCTTCTAATGCTCGCGCAGCCATAACAGAATTACGCACTGACATGCCATCTTTTTCTTCACAACCAATTAATCTATCTGATAAATTTATCCCATGATTATCTTTTGCAGTTTCCCTAGTAAATGGATCGTCAGGGTCTAAATGAAGTTCAGTATTTATTCTCGCAGCATCATTGAAAATGGTGTTTATGCCATATTTCTTGCAGGTTTTAAATAATTTTCTATTGGCTTGAGGGGCATATGCCGAACCAGTAAAACCATCCGCAAATGCACCGATTAAAATCCTATTATCAGGATCATAAAGATCAGCTCTATATTTATGATCTTCTGGAATTTTTGTTATAAAATCACTAAGCAAATTATGCGGAAGCTCATCAGCATAGATAAAATCTCGGCTTTTATCATCTGGTTGCGCGGCTTTATGAAGTGCAAACCGCGCAAGAAATTCAGTTCTAAGGATTATATGTGAAATGGTGGAGTGGTTTTCAAACGCAGTAACAACAAATGGTTTATTTGGGTCTCGATTATCTATCCTGCCGCGTAAAATATTGTTGGATAGTTGCGCGGCGGGGGATATATCACTGCCAGTTAACATATAGTGATGATTACTCAAAGGCTTAGGATGTTTAATTATCCCAGCAGGCAGCGCAGACATATTGCCTGATATTTGCGCCGTTGACGTTATTATTTGATCTTGAGTATTTAACATATCCGCAACATTGCATATCTAAGCAGCTTAGCGCAAGGAAATAATTATGGCGCGAATTGCTCTTGATAAATGCGCTCTTCCAAATGATTTTCGGGATCAAATAGCAAAATCGAGGATAGCTCTCTTGCCTCACATATATCAACCGATACAATATCGCGAATTTCATTTGCATCGGCGGATGCGCTAACGGGGCGTTCGGACGAGTTTATTATCTCAAAGCGAACTAGGCTTGTATTTGGCAATAATGCCCCTGCCCATCTACGCGGGCGAAACGCGCTAATCGGGGTAAGTGGCAATATATTCGCGCTCAGCGGTATGATCGGGCCTGCCGCGGATGAGTTATAAGCCGTGCTTCCAACGGGGGAGGACAGCATTATCCCATCACAAACAAGCAGCGGCATACGCACCTCACCATTTACAAATATCATAATCTTGGCAGAGCTATGCGTTTGGCGCAAAAGCGATACTTCGTTATATGCTATATGCTCATGTATTTTGCCATGGATATCGGTTGCAACCATTTTAAGCGGGTGTATCTCATGTTTATGAGCCTTTGATATACGATCTATCAGGTTTTTCTTTTTATATTCATTAAGCAAAAAACCAAGCGTCCCTAAGTTAAGTCCGTAAATCGGCAATGAAATATCTGTAAACTCATGCAGCGCGCGCAGCATAGCTCCATCCCCGCCAAGCACAACAATAACATCTGCCCCCTCAATCGGGTGATGTCCGTAGAGCTTTGATAGCTCTTGGAATGCTTCTTGCGGGCGTTTTCTATTAGATGCGTGGAAATATATCTTCATGTTATTCTTGCCATTCTAAAGGATTATTCAAGAAATTTTCCACTGATTTTAGAGTCCCATCGTCAAAATAATTATTATCTTTGGCGACTTCCAAAACATCCCACCATGTGCAAAGCGCGTGTAAGTCTATCCCAAGCTCTTTCATATTTTTTGCGCTAGCATCGAAAATACCGTAATGAAATACCACAAAAGCGTGATCTACTTTTGCGCCAGCATCTCTAAGAGCCTTAACAAATATCTTTTTACTGCCGCCGTCAGTTTGTAAATCCTCGATCAAAATCACATTAGGCTTTTTGCCAGCGTCATTTTTCTCAGGCAAAACCCCTTCGATTTGAGCCATTCTGCCGTATCCCTTTGGCTCTTTACGAACATAGATCATGGGCTTATTCAGTCTATCTGATATGAAAGCACCATACGGTATGCCCGCAGTCTCGCCGCCTGCAAGTATATCCAAATTATCCGAGCCAATATCAGATATAAGCAGCTTTGCCGCATGATCCATAAGTTTGTTACGCTCTTTCACAAAGGAAACAAGGCGGCGGCAATCAATATATACAGGGCTTTTTTTACCTGATTTTAAGGTGAATGGCTCGCTAGCATTAAACAGCACAGACTCGGTTTTGATTAATGCATCCGCCGTATCGCGCGCGATTTGTTTTCGCTCGGATTGTGAGAGTTTGCCGCTTGGAATATCCTCAATAAATAAAACAAAATCCGACATGGTGGAATTGGTAACGGATAAAACTTTGGCAAGGCTTTCAGTAGAAGGCCAGCGCGGCTTTCCATCAGGGCTTATGCGCTTGCTTTTATTGAAAGAAGTAGGGTCTAACCCCGCAAGCTTTGCTAGCCCCGATGGGGAATAGCCGTTTGATTTTGCTAGCTTGTCAAGTCCTGACCATATTTGCGAGTGCGTAAACATATCTAATCCTTTTTAAATCTATAGGACATTAGTCCCATTTATATGATTAAAAATAAACAAGAAAATATTCCTATTTTTTCTTGACATGCGGATTTTTATACATCATAAAGAGAACACAAAGGGAACAGTTGCGAGTTTTTACAGCTTTGTTTCATAGTGGAATTTCATAAATATAAAAAGCAATACAAAAAAGGAGTAGTTATTGTGGGGGATACAGTAATTAAAATAATGGATAATGCTAAGCCATTCGATAATGTTGAGGAAGCATGGTTTTGGTTTATAGCAGCGCAGCAAGCAAAAAATGATGGTGCGCGGTTTACTGCGGGCGGGGGGCTGGTTCAACGTCCGTGCGAACCTGTTGATATCTTGAAAATACTTGATCAGCTTTACAGAAAACGCCGCTTGCTCCGCGATCACTTGCTTGTGTTGCGTCATTATGGGCGGCGGAATATGGCTCCCGATTCGCGTAGAGTTAAAGAGGCGCGCGCATCTTATATATGGGATGAAGCGATGGAACGTATGCAAGAAGTTATGGAGCGCAAGGGCATAGTAACTAAGCAAAGCTGGGTTGCTAAATATGAGGTAGCAAAATGAACGATAGGAAAGTGTGGGTGGTTTTTACTAATCAAAGTGAATTGCCATATCTAAGATTTTTCAAAAAGAACTTTCGCCATTGCTTTGTGATTATTAATGATGGGCAAAACTGGATTAGCATCGATCCTATGGCTAATTATATGGATATTGTTATTCACCATTTATCGCGTGATTTTGATTTGCCAAAATGGCTTAGCTCGCGCGGTCATCGCGTTATCCCAGCTAGCTTTAATCTTGATATAAAAAGACCAGCGCCATGGATGATTTTTACATGCGTAGAAGCTTGTAAGCGAGTTTTAGGCATTCACAAGCGATTTATCATAACGCCATGGCAATTATATAAGTATTTACAGAGTTCATAAAAAACCAAAGCTTGCGACTGCAAGCTCGCGGATAATTCCGTGCTTTTAAAACCAAAAAGGAATCATAAAAATGGGAAGCTTAACTTCAACGCCAAAAATACCTCAAAGGCAGCAGGTGGTTTATATGCCAGCTACTGCGCCCGCGCCAGCAATATCACAGCCAAGCCCAAAAGACGCTCCACCCCCTACAGATGATGCAGGTAATGCAGAACAAGCCAGAAAAAAGAGCTTGTTTGCAAGAAATCGCGGACGATTTGGAACTATAGCAACTAGCTTGCGCGGCTTTTTAGGTGAGGCAAAATCATCCGCGCGCAAAACTTTATTGGGTGAGTAATGTCGCGAGTAACTTCAAGTTTTTAGCATCAAAAAACATAAATTTACCATGAATAGTGATTTTCATTTTAATGAAAATTGTACCGAGCAAGTGCGAGGCGCACGATAGTGCGGAAAAATAGAAAAGAGAAATAAATGATTACTGAAACACAAAATACAGAGCAAGATAATGATATTATCAAAGCAAAAGATCTTATAAATCGCTATGAAGCGGCAAAAAAAATTCGCGATGAATGGGGGGGGCTATGGGATGATTGCTATGACTATGCCCTGCCTCAGCGCGGAGGATTTTCCTCATCTATGCAAGCTGGAAAGCCGCGCACAAACAAGGTTTACGACGCAACAGCGATGGATGCCGCCGATCAATTAGCGGCAAGCTTGCTTGGTAATTTAACCCCGATTTGGTCAGGCTGGTTTGGACTTAAACCCGGCCCTGATTTATCCGAAGCCGAGGCAGACGCAATCGCGCCAGTATTAGAAAAAGCCGCCAAAACCATCCAAGCGCATTTTGACCGCTCTAATTTCGCGGTGGAAATCCATCAATGCTATCTCGATTTAGTAGTGGGCGGCACGGCTGCTCTCTCATTCGAAGAAGCCGATATTGGCGGGTTTTCGGCGTTTAAATTCAGCGCAGTGCCATTATCACAAGTGGTTTTGGAGGAGGGCATAAACGGCTATCTTGATGGCGGATTTAGAACTATTCCCATGACTTTCGAGCAATTAACCAGCCGCTATCCGCTTGCAGAAATCCCGTCTGACATAATAAAACAAGCAACTAAAGACCCGCAGGAGCGCTTTGACGTGCTTGAATGCGTCATTCCAAATGAGCTTGCCTATGACTATATGGCTATTTTAGCCGATGATTTAGAAAAACCTGTCATTTTGAAATCAGGAAGTTTTAGCCAGTCACCAATTATTGCTTTTCGGTGGCTTAAATCACCAGGGGAAATTTACGGCAGGTCGCCAATTATGAAGGCTTTGCCCGATATTAAAACCGCAAATAAAGTGGTTGAGCTTATTTTGAAAAATGCATCAATTGCCGTTACTGGAATTTGGCAGGCCGATGATGATGGCGTGCTAAATCCTGCCAATATTGACCTAACGCCTGGTAGTATTATCCCCAAAGCTGTGGGATCAAAAGGCTTACAACCCCTTGAAATGCCCGGTAGATTTGACGTTTCGCAATTAATGCTAGATAGCTTGCAAGGCAATATTCGCCGCGCTCTTTTAACTGATAAGCTAGCCCCTATTATGTCACCTCGCATGAGCGCAACGGAAGTTTTGGAACGCTCCGCCGAGATGTCTTTGATATTGGGGGCAACTTATGGACGGCTACAATCAGAGCTTTTAACCCCGCTAATCCAGCGAGCATTTGCGATTTTACAAAGGCGCGGAGAAGTGCCAGATATAGCCCTTGATGGGCGATTAGTTGCGGTAGATTACCGCTCACCACTTGCAAGAGCGCAAGGGCAACGCAATGTCCAAAATACGCTTAGCTGGCTTAATAGCGTTATGGCTATGGGCGCGGAGGCAAGTAATAGCGTTGATTTCCCCGCCGCTGTACGGTTCTTAGGAGACGCTCTAGCTGTGCCTAGCGACTTGATAAGAAGTGAGATATTGCCTGAAACACTGCCAGTTGAGGGTGAAATTATTACTGAGACTTAAACCAATGTAGGAATAGTTATGTAACTTGCTTTATATCAAATATTAGTATAATATTTATGTGCTATATTTAACTGTAGATTAACATTATGTTGACAAAACTATTTTTTTTATATATTAGCCATTGATTATAATTTAAGATATATAATGTATTTATGTAGGAGAAAATAATGAATAATGTAAAAAATATTCTAGATACACTCTCTTCTTCTATAGAAGGGCATAATTTGCTCGATGTGAAATTTTTTGCAGGTAAAAATCGTGAGGTTACTCAAGAAAAATTTTGTGAAGAAGCAAACAAATCACTTACCCAGTTTCATTTAGGTCAAGTAGAACCTAAGAAATCAATAGATGGACATTTAAAAGTAGTCTCTATTAATGATTTTTTGAAGTAGTATTGATGTCACTGGAAAAACTAATTGCACAATTTGGTTCTATAACAGAGTTTCCTGTTAAGGTGGATACTGTTCGTGACTGGATTATAAAAAATAACTATCAGGATGAAATTTATTTTATCCCAACGGATATTGATGAAAATATTTTAAGGGGACAATTTAGGAAATATACAAGGCATAATGTTACCTATGGTGATCCTATATTCACTACTAATATTCTTTATGCGGAGAGTATGAATCTTTGTTGGGAGCGTTTTGTGTGTTGTAAAGAAATGATGCATATTTTTGATGCACCTAAAGCTGTTTCTTGTACTTCTGAGCAGATAGATGCTCTTACATCAAGCCTTGTATCATCATATATAGGAAATTTGTCTGACAGCTATTTGGCGGAGCATGATGCTGTTATTTCTGCTTTACGTGTTTTAGCTCCCATTGGAGCTATAAAAAAATTAAATGATGCCTATGGAGAAAGGAAAAAAAGCGACTATGATATTGCTAGATATTTTAGAATACCTGAAATGTTTGTTCCTATTCTCTTCTCTGGTGATTACCAATCATTATGTGATGTTTAAGTGAATTAGAGCGTTATACATAACAATTAACTAACCCGTCATTTGAGCGGTTTTTTTGTGCTTAAAATTAATTAATCACCACAAAGTTACAAAGATCACGAAGTTACACAAAGTTTGTGTAGCTCTGCGACCTCTGCGCCTCTGCGGTAAAAAACTTAAACCACCATTTTCAAACTAAAAGCTTGCGACTGCAAGCTCGGCGGAAGTCCGCCGTAAAACTTAATCTAAAAAGGAGACTATGAAATGACTAATGACCAAAAACACAATGAAGAAGAAAACCTACTAAATGCAGATGTGCCAAAGAAATTTATAAATGCCGAGACTGGCGAGGTGCAAATAGATTTACTTGCAAAATCATATAATGAGCTTGAAAAGCACCTATCAAAAATGCCGAAAAAACCAAAAACGTCTGAGGATTACTGCATTGATTGCTCTCATGGCATGTTTGAAGCGGACGCAGAAATAAACCAGCGTTTGCATGATAAGGGCTTTACCCAAGATCAAGCGCAAGAAGTTTATGACCTTGCCGCTGAAAAGATGGTGCCTATGGTGCATGAAATATCGGCGGATTATAAGGCGGACGCGGAAGTGGAAAAGCTTATCAATCATTTCGGCGGGGCGCAGGCTTGGAAAGAAGTATCGCGCCAATTACTTAGCTTTGGTCAAAAGAATTTGCCAGAAGATGTGCTTGATAATTTGTCTAGCTCATATGAAGGCGTTATCGCGCTTCACCGCATGATGAAAGGTGATGAGCCAAGCTTGCAACGCGCAAATGCAAAAAATACAGGGCAGGTAAATGACGCAGAGCTAAGCTCTATGATGCGTGATCCTAAATATTGGAAGGAAAAAGACCCTGCTTATATCGCCAAAGTTACGCAAGGTTTTCAGAATTTATATGGTAAGTGATAGATTGAAACATAATAAAAGGATTGCTTTGAGTTACCTCTCAAGCAATTCTATTGTTTGAATTTCTATTATATCATCATCAAACATACCGTCGCCACCATATGTTATTTCGGCTGTTCCTGATACTTCATCACCGACATTAAAGCCATTTGGAGAATCAATGTGAGCGCATAAAGCTTTTTTAGGGTCGTTGAGATAAATAACTCTATTGGCGGAAGTTCGCCGTTTTTAATTATAAAGAATGTGATTCTGCAAAACGTCCAGCGACATAGTCATCAACAATTTTTTGAAAGCTAGATTGTACTTTTTTTGTTAAAGGTATGAATTGCAGCGCAACCTTATTGGGGGTTTTACGTACGACTTTTGCCTTGTGATCAACTTCCATTATTTTATCGCGAAGCTTAAATTTTAATGTGAATGTGCAATCTTGCCCAATAGAAAATAGGCGCTCATCTGCGGTAACAAGCAGACCGCCATTGCTCCAGTTTTCAACAGGATGCATTTGTCCATCAATAACACTTACACAGCGATCATCTGCGCGGCGTGAATATTGGCGTTTTTGCGATGATTGATCTTCATCATTAAGTTTTTGTGGCGAAAGAACTTTGCTAAACATGTTGCATCCCTATTGTTATTTTGCTTATGTAAAAAGTATATTGTTATTATTTGTCAAAATTAAGGCAAAATTAACTAATTCATTAAAATATACACGAATTCATAAATAAATGCAAAAAACACTTGACGCAACAGGAATTAAATCCTATAAATAATTCTATCAACGCCATAATTGTAACTTTTATATCAATTAAAAAGTAATTGTGCGATTTCCCAGTTTGTTATTCGACCTTTATTATTTAAAAGCCGAATCTATTTGCGAGCTTTATTAAAGATAATCATTAACAGCTTTTTTCTTAAAACTTAAAAACCAAATAGAAAGAGGTTTACTATGTCTACTACAATAGATCAGGCATTCATAAAGCAGTTCGAACGCGAAGTGCATGAAGCCTACCAGCGTCAGGGTTCTAAACTTAGAAACACAGTGCGCACAATATCCGAAGTAAATGGTTCTAGCGCGGTGTTCCAAAAAGTTGGAACAGGCACAGCTAGCACAAAAGCAACAAATGCCATGGTTCCTGTTATGAATCTGGATCACTCTAATATCGAGGTTATTTTATCCGATTATTATGCGGGTGATTGGATTGATCGCTTGGACGAGCTGAAAACCAATATTGATGAGCGTCAAATTATTGCAAGTGCAGGAGCGCAAGCCCTTGGTCGTAAGACTGATGAACTTATCATAGCGGCTATGAGCGGAGCTACGAGCAATATTATCGCAGACGGTAATATAGGCATGACTAAGGACAAAATCCTAAGCGCGTTTGAGACTTTCGGCGCAAATGATGTTCCAGATGATGCGCAGCGTTATTGCGTTGTTGGCTGGAAACAGTGGAGCGAGCTACTCGGTATTGATGAGTTTGTTAATGCTGATTATATCGGAGCAGAGAATTTGCCATTTGCAAATATCACGCAAGCGAAAATGTTCCTTGGGACTATATTTATTCCGCATTCAGGCTTGCCAACGGATGTGAATGATATTCGCTCTTGCTATTATTATCACAAAACAGCAATAGGTCACGCCGCCGCCTCAGATGTCCAAAGCGATGTTTCATGGCACGGCGATAGAGCCGCTCATTTTGTTAATAACATGATGAGCCAAGGCGCAGGTCTTATTGATGAAGCTGGAATAGTAGTCATTAATTGCGACGAAACCCCAGACTAAAAATAGCTTCCATAGTTTCATTGTGGCTTTGTTAAATTCCAGCTTACGTATAAGACATGCGCCGCGCTGTAATTTGCCTTGCCACATTAAAACTCTGTTTGCTCTTTAAGTCTACTAAAACCAAGGGGTGAGGTCTCACCCTCGTGGCGAAGTGCTGTGAAACAGTGCAAATGCCACGCTTTTAAAACCAAAAAGGAGATAAATCAATGGCTTATACTTCATCTGATTTAAGCGTACTTGCGTATGCGAATAACTTTACCCTGTGGCACTATACAACAATAGATGCCGCAGTAACTACCGCTGGTTATTTTGACAAGGCAGTAGATATGATACGGGTCAATGACCTTATCATTGCCAATGTTGATACCGATGGCGTGCCTGCAACTACATTTTATGTGGTTACAGGAAATGACGGAAGCAGTGTCACTATTGCAGCTTATGTTTAAAGTTTTTAGTTTTTACGTTTTTAAACTAAAGCTTGCGACTGCAAGCTCGGCGGAAGTCCGCCGTTTTTAAACTAAAGCTTGCGACTGCAAGATCGGCGGAAGTCCGCCGTTTTTAAACTAAAGCTTTAAGGGTTCGAGCTGTTATTCCTCATATTTATAGCTCCCCTTATCCGCATTAAAGCTATCGAAGAAGAGCAGCCCCTTATTCCTTGTGAGTAGGGGGTTGTTGCTTTTCTTGACTTTTCATAACGATAAGTGTATGGTGCGCTAAATAATAGTGAGGATTGGTTAAATGAATAAAAAAGAAATCGAAAAAGCACAACTTTTTGACGTATTTGCTTCTTATATTGATAGGAAGGTTATTCCAAATTTAGTGTCTAGTGGCTTAATGCCTACTGATGACAATAAGGTAATGGCAGTGCTTAAAAGGTATAATAAAATTAAAGTTTTTGTTGAGGTTGATTCAGAGGCTAATGTTTCAGTTAGGAGAGGCAAGGGTGAATTTCATCTCAGGCGTGATAAAGCTCAGGCTTGTGGCTATAGATTGTTTGAAGGGGATGTTTCTGATGCTAGAATAGTTACAATGTTAGCGCATTTAAATAGCGGAACTGAGGGTGAGCTGAAATTTAAAGATAGTGCCGTGTTTTTAAAGGAAGAGGCGCAAGAGAATAATGATAGAAAATTGAAAAGCACGAGAAAAGCTAATAAAAAGCTTTTAAAGCGTAGGGCTAAAGCCTTGGATGGAGTAGGGGAAAAGGTCAAAGAGGTATCTAAAATTCTCAACCTTTCATCTGCCCGTTTAACATTAGATGAAGATGGGCGTTTACTTAGAACGGCTAAAGCTGAAATTAGGGGGCATGATGGCGTGGTTACCTATGTAGAGGTTGAGCCAAACTCTGATTTTTTGATTACTAGGTTTGGCAGATCAATTTCTGTAACTGCGGGAGCTGGTGGTGATTTTGAGATTGCTGCAAAGGGAAACATGTCTGGAGCAACTCAACTTGAAATGTTAGAGGCTGTTAGTGGAGGCAATACTAATTCTGAAATTAGTACTAGAGAGTTAGCATTTAAATATGCAGCTCAAAAAATGGAACCATTAAAGGCGGCTTCCCCTGAAGGAAATCATGTTATTATATTTAGTCGCGATGAAGTTAGTGATGCTGCTCAAAATGCGTTCAACGCCTTGGATATAGACCCACTGTAAATAATTTATATATTAATGGATTACCAGCCTCGCATTTCGCGGGGCTTTTTTTTGTGTTTGTAACTAATAACTAAAATGGAGATTTTAAAATGGCATTATCAGATATAGCGCTATGCAGTAGAGCGCTTATAAGAATTGGAGCTGCTCCAATTACAAGTTTTAACGATGGCAGCGCGGAAAGCGAGATCGCAGGAATTTTATTTGACGGAGCGCGGGACGCTCTATTATCCGCTTATGCTTGGAGCTTTGCTAGCGGGCAAGTAGTACTTAACCAGCTAAGCACCGCGCCAGTAGCGGATTATGATTATGCATATGCGCTCCCCAATGATTTTTTGCGGGCGTTAAGCGCAGGCTCGGGGACGCGCGGACGCGGGCTTAATTACCGAATATCGGGAAATGTTTTGCATACAAACGCATCTGACGTGGTGCTAAGTTATGTCTATCGCCCAGCAGAAGAAAGCTTCCCGCCATATTTTGACCAAGCGCTGATAACAAGGCTTTCGGCGGAGTTTACCATTCCTGTAACGGAAAATACCTCGCGGGCTGAGGCTATGTTTGCTATGGCAGAAAAGGAATATATGAGAGCAAGGCAAATCGACGCGCAGCAAGACACGCCAAACGCAATTGAGGACTTCACTCTTATTGATGTTCGAGGTTAGTTTTGTTTGACATAGCTATTTTTTTGTGTAACCATGCAAGGCATATGCAATTGAAAATCTATGGAGTTGGAATTATGGGCGTTGAAAAACCAAGCATTATTGAATTAAGAATGAAAATGTTTAACCGTATAGTTGAGTTTGAGGGCAAGCCTGTTGATATGGGTAACCTTGATGATGTTCAAATGATAAGTGATAGTGGCATTGACCCTCTTAATGATAGAGATGTGGAAAATCATAGAATAGCTTTTTCATTGATGGATATTGATTAGGAATTATGTGCCATAAAATAAAAGGAATTCCTAACGAGAATCTTGATAAGTCTAAAATTTCAGAAAATTATGATATAGATGAACTTGGAATGTAGTGTTTTATGTGTTTATATTATAAGGATAAGCCCGCCGTTTGTGCGGGTTTTTTATTGCTTTGCGCCTCTACATTTACACATCATTGTCATCCCGTTGGAACTCGTAAGAGTGCTTAAATTAACGGGATCTAGAGAATGTAGTCCCGATCGAGTTGGAAATGCTTCGAGTCTTCGTGGTTAGAAATTAACCACAGCGGGCGCTGGAATGACAGATAAAAAACCACAAAACATAGATTAACCATGAACAGTGATTTTCATTTTAATGAAAATTGTACCGAGCAAGAAGCAATGCGTATGCATTGTTCGTTTTATAAAAGCAAACAACGCGATGCGTTGCTTTGCATGAGGCGCACGATAGTGCGGAAAATTAAAGAAAGAATAATCATGACACGTATAAGAGATATAAAAACGACATTTACCGCGGGCGAAGTGTCGCGCGAGCTATTGGGGCGCGGAGATTTGCGCGCATATGATAACGGCGCGTTAGCCCTTCGCAATGTGTTCATAAACCCAACAGGCGGAGCATCTCGCCGCTTTGGGCTTGGCTATATTGACGCGGCGGCGGGCAACGGCAAATTAATAGCGTTCGAGTTTAATACGCAGCAAACCGCATTGCTCGTCATAACTAACGGGCAAATTGACGTTTATTCGGGCGGAGTGAAAGAGACCACCATTACCTCGCCATGGTCGGAGGCTCAAATTACCCAGCTAGCATGGACGCAAAGCGCGGATACTTTGCTATTCACCCATCCTGATACAACGCCAAAAAAGCTTGTGCGCTCAGGCGGTGGAGTTTGGACACTTAGTGATTGGAGCTTTTTCACCAATAATAATATCATAAATCAGCCATATTTTAAATTCGTGGATAGCGATGTAACCCTAACCCCAAGCGGCACTACGGGGGTTATAACGCTCACAGCGTCAAATGACGTATTCACGCTGCAACATGAAAATACACGTATTCGCTTTCGTGGCAAAGAAATGGAGGTAACGGATTACTCTTCACCAACTGTTATAACCGTAAATATTATTGAAGATCTGCCCGATACTAGTTCCAGTATTGACTGGTTCGAGCAAGCTTTTAGCGCAGCGCGTGGATACCCTGTGAGCGTGGCTTTCCATCAAGATCGTCTCGTTATTGGTGGTTCTCGTGATCTGCCAAATCGCCTGTGGTTTTCAAAATCAGGTGACTTATTCAACTTTGATTTAGGAAGCGGGCTTGACGATGAAGCAATAGAGTTTTCGATTTTATCAGACCAAGTAAATGCCGTGCGCGGGATATTTTCCTCTAGGCATTTGCAAGTATTTACCAGCGGCGCAGAATGGATGGTTAGCGGTGATCCGCTCACCCCTTCATCAGTGCAAATACGCAGGCAAACCCGCACAGGATCACGCATTGATCGCTATATCCCGCCTGTTAATGTTGACGGCGCGACGCTTTATGTTGCGCGAAACGGGCAGGAAATCCATGAATATCTCTATACCGATTTAGAGGCAGCCTACACCTCAACCGATTTAGCGCTGCTCTCAAGGCATGTTATAGAAGATCCAATAGACCAAGATTACGACCAGAAAAACCGCTTGCTATTTGTAGTGCGCGGGGACGGTAAATTCGCAAGCCTCACAGCTTTTAGAGCCGAAGCCGTATCGGCTTGGACGCTGCATGAAACTGATGGCTTGGTGAAATCTGTTTCGGTTGTGGGCGATGATGTTTATATGCTGATCGAGCGGGGCGGCGCTTATTTTATTGAGCAATTAGACGCTAGCCTTTATTTAGACTCCGCATTATCGGGTCAAGTAGGAACTCCCGCAAGCGTGTGGTCAGGGCTAGATCATCTAGAGGGCAAAATAGTTTCGATTGTAGCAGAAGGCGCATTAAGCCAAGATCAACTGGTGCAAGGCGGGTCAGTGACCCTAAGTGAGCCTGCAAGCTCGGTTCAAATTGGTTTGGCTTACACTCATATTATTGAGCCACTTCCGCCAAATGAAGTTGGCAAGGTTGGTGCGGGCAGGAAATTGCGCCTTATTGAGGCGATATTTCGCTTGAAAGACACGGCTTCTCTAAGGCTTGATATTGGACGTGGAGCAAAGGATATCGCGCTAGAGCAGTTCGGGGAAACTCAGATATTAGACGGCGGCATGAGCGTAATTAGCGGCGATGTTAAGGTTAGGGCTTTGGGATGGCAAAAAGACGGCACAAAACCGCTATGGAGAATAGAGCAATCCGCCCCCCTGCCGTTTGAACTGTTGTCCGTAAGTACGGAGATTAAGGTGAATGACTAATTCTAGTAACTTATTTTCACTTTTGCACGTTGTTATTACTTTAAACCCAAAGGATGAGACTTCATCCTCGTGGCTAATGCCACGCTTTTAAACCTAAAGGATGAGACTTCATCCTCGTGGCTAATGCCACGCTTTTAAACCCAAAGGATGAGACTTCATCCTCGGCGGGAGTCCGCCGTTTTTTAAACTCAAAGGATGAGACTTCATCCTCGTGGCTAATGCCACGCTTTTAAACCCAAAGGATGAGACTTCATCCTCGGCGGGAGTCCGCCGTTTTTAAAACTCAAAGGATGAGACTTCATCCTCGTGGCTAATGCCACGCTTTTAAACCCAAAGGATGAGACTTCATCCTCGGCGGGAGTCCGCCGTTTTTAAAACTCAAAGGATGAGACTTCATCCTCGTGGC